>JACCDL011040205.1_pt1 | contig 31914 bp, 30 predicted proteins | sample 7441931 | NCBI WGS metagenome assembly JACCDL01 (sample SAMN15323437, study PRJNA562643) | freshwater metagenome | isolation source: river surface water | place: USA:Blue River Watershed | collected 2017-08-16 | reverse complement strand
GCTGTTGGTCATTTCAACCTTCCATCCGTTTATGACTTTGCATCAAATAAATATGGATTACCCTCTTACAACCAACTCAATATTGACCTTCGCTATACATTCACTGGAATCTTAACCGGTTTAGAATCTCAACTACTGTTCGTTTACAAAGGAAAAGCCACCAATGAAACAATTGATGATAAATACATCATCAATAAGGTGAATATGAGCCTTTGGAATATTGTACTCAACTACAATTTTTAGTCCCCCTGCAAGTACTAAATACTTTGTGATATAAATCACACTGAGTAAAGGGTATTTAATTTATATTTATTCTTCACAATTGCTCATATGCAAAAACAAAACTGGATCATCATTCTTATTGTGAGTGGATTATTCCTACTCATTTTTAGTGAAATCATGGATGCAGTGAATGCACCGAAAAAAGAAATTCCTGAACTCAAACAAGAGGCATGGGTTGCTCCTAGTCTTTTTTTAGATAGAGAACTTAAAGGTGAAGAACGTCAGCTCATCATTTATGGAGAAGAGCTTATAGCCAATACTGCAAAATACTTAGGTCCAAACGGTTCTGTTGCTGCCATCACCAATGGTATGAATTGTCAGAACTGTCACCTGAATGCAGGCAGAAAATCCTGGGGCAATAATTATGGTGCTGTTGCAGCCAATTATCCAAAGTTCCGCGACAGAAGTGGAACAATCGAAACAGTATATAAGAGGGTGAGTGATTGCATGGAAAGAAGTTTGAATGGAAAAAGCCTTGATAGCAATTCAAGAGAAATGCAAGCCATGATGGCTTATATCAAATGGGTGGGACATACAGTGGCTAAAGACAGCACTCCAAAAGGAAGTGGTATTCAACCGCCATCTTATCTTGATAGAGCTGCAAGTCCTGAAAACGGTAGTATTGTTTATAGCGCAAAATGTCAATCTTGTCATGGTGCCAACGGTGAAGGATTAATGGCAGCCGATGGCAAATCTTATACTTATCCTCCTTTATGGGGACCAAACAGTTATAACTCAGGTGCGGGCTTATTCCGTCTTTCTCGATTTGCTGGTTATGTAAGAGATAACATGCCATTTAACCAGGCCACCCATAATGCACCTGCATTAAGTGATGAAGAAGCATGGGATGTTGCAGCTTTCGTCAATTCACGACCAAGGCCTAGTAAAGATTTGAGTAGTGACTGGCCAAATATTGCAAAGAAACCGATAGATCATCCATTCGGACCTTATGCTGATGGATTTTCAGAAACACAACACAAATTCGGTCCCTTTAAGCCCATCATCGAAGCAAGAAAAAAACAAAAAGAAGAAAAAGAAAAGGGTAAAAAAATTTAATTTCCTTTATGCCATCTAACCACATCAACAATTGCACTTGCTCGGGCTGTCATGCAGAATCACTTAGCAAAGCTGAGAAAGAAATGCATGTTCAACTTTCAGAAAACAGCAGAAGAGATTTTCTAAAACGTTCGAGCAAGCTTGGAATGGGGCTTGGAATAGGTGGCGGACTCATCAGTTCTCCCATAGCAGCCTCTGCGCTTAACAACGATGATGCTAGTTACAAGGCAGCTTATATGGAAAAAAATAAAGCTGTTCGTGATGGTAAAGCAACAAAGGTTACGCTTCTTCATACCGCAGATATTCACGCGCAACTCAGTATTCATGATGAATTCTTTGTAGAAAATGGAAAAAACGTTTTTAAAAAACGTGGTGGGTTAGCAACATTAAAAACCATGATAAACTCCATCAGAAACCAAAATAAAGCAAATACGCTTTTAATTGATGGTGGTGATTGCTTTCAAGGTGGTGGCGTTGCAGCAATGAGTCAAGGAACGGCGATTGTTCCAATGATGAACAACATCGGCTATGATATCATGCTTCCAGGAAACTGGGAAGTAGTATATGGCAAGGAGATGATGATGAAAGATATGTTTGGCTATGACGGTGTAAAAGTTTGTGCAAACATGTACCACAACACCAAAGATGAATTCAATGGAGATCTTATTTTCCCTCCCTATTTTGTAAAATATATTGGTGGAATAAAAATTGGTTTCATCGGATACAACGATCCGCTTACACCTAAACGTCAATCACCAGCATACAGTGATGGTATTAAGTTTACTACCCCTGAATTGAATGTGGCCAAGTATGTAAAAATTCTTCGTGAGTATGAAAAATGTGATATGGTTTTCTTGCTCACACATATGGGACTCGCTCAACAAGTAGGCTTGGCAAATCTTCCTGAAGTAAAAGGTGTTGATTATATTTTAGGTGCTGATACACACGAGCGTGTTCGAACACCAATAGAAGGCGTTCATACAAAAGTAACTGAACCAGGTGCATTTGCATCATTCATTGCTCAAATGGATATTGTAATTGAAAATGGTGAAGTGAAAGAACACACTTATCAATTGCTAGATGTTGATCCTGGAAAATACAAAGAGGATGAAGAAATGAAGAGGCTTGTTGAAAAAGCCAGAGAGCCTTACAAAAAAGAACTCAATCGTGTCATTGGTAAAACCAAAACACCTTTGATGCGCTATTATGTAATTGAAACACCGATGGATAATTTCATTACAGATGCCATCATGTGGAAATTTAAACCAGACATTGCACTGAGTAATGGATTCCGTTTTTGTCCGCCTTTAGTACCAGATCCAAAAACAGGTGAAGCTGAAATTACAGTCGATTACCTCTGGAGCATGTTACCTGTGGATAGTGAGGCAAAGACAGGAAAAATAACAGGTAAGCAGTTGGTGGGTTGGATGGAAAAAGAATTACATAACGCATTTGCCAAAGACCCAAGTAAAAGATTTGGTGGATGGGTAGTGCGCTTCAAAGGAATGGAAGTCAACTTTACCATCAACAATGAAGCAGGTAAAAGAGTAAATTGGATCAAAGTAGGTGGTAAGCCACTCGATCTAGAAAAAACTTACAACTTTGTTGCCTGTGAAAGAGAAGGGGACCCAGACACCACTATTTGTCGTGTTGAAAATGTAAGCGAACCCAAACGTTTAGGTTTCACACTTCACAGTGTAATTGAAGAATATTTAAAAATACACTCGCCTATATCACCCAAGTTGGAAGGCAGATGCACCGCCACCGATGCACCCAATACATTGCTCACTCAGCTCATGGGATTTGGCTATGAATTCAGATAAACTATTAGATAAAGAAAAGCCCTTATGAAATTCATAAGGGCTTTTTATTTGTTTGCTCATGAACTATTTAGTGCGGAAGTTTTTCTCTTATCTTTCCATAAACCCATGTTCCTACAATAGCCATTAAGATAGTTACTGAAATTGCTGTTGCACCATAACCAAGTTGTGCAAATAATGGGCCTGGACAAGCACCGGTCATTGCCCATCCAAAACCAAACAACAAACCTCCATAAATTTGTCCTTTGTTAAATGTTTTATTCGGAAGTAAAATCTCTTCACCATTAATGGTCTTGATCTTAAACTTCTTGATGATAAAAACAGAAATTGCACCAACCACCACTGCAGACCCAATCACACCAAACATATGGAAGCTCTGTAACCTGAACATTTCTTGTATTCTATACCAAGAGACTACTTCTGACTTAATCAATACGATTCCAAAAAGCAGGCCGAAAAACAAGTATTTTAAATTGTGCCAAGCTGGAGTTTGTACCTGCTCATCATTTACACACATCGCATCAAGCGACCTTACTTCAAAATCTGTATTTGTATCTTTTATATTGTTTTGCATGATCAATGTTTAAAGCGATAAAATAAATGGAAGAATCAAGTTAGCCATAATGAAACCACCAGCCATAAATGAAATAGTTGCAATCAATGATGGTAATTGAAGATTAGATAAGCCCATAATGGCATGTCCAGATGTACAGCCACCAGCATAACGTGTTCCAAACCCAACAAAAAATCCGCCAACAACCATCATGATAATACCTCTTGCTGTACCCAATGACCCCCAACCAAACAACTGCTCAGGAACCAAACCATTGATTTCAGTTATACCATATCCTGATAATTCATTAACCAAATTTGGATCAACAACAATTGGTTGTTCTGTTTTGAAATACAAGGCAGTGACAATACCGCCCAGAAAAACCCCGAAAACAAAAAATAAATTCCAAACCTCTTTCTTCCAATCATATTGAAAAAACGGAATCTTTGCTGGCATACATGCTGCACATACATGGCGTAATGAAGAAGAAATTCCAAATGTCTTGTTGCCAAAGATGAGTAGAGTAGGAACCATCAAACCAATGATTGGTCCAGCTACATACCATGGCCAGGGCTGTTTAATCAATTCAATTAATGACATGTTTAAATTTTATGTTTACAATTTTTAGGGAAGTACAAAAATGAGTGTTTCTAAACACTCCAAATGTGATATTTGTCACACGTAATTAAAGGATATAGTAAGTTACCCCTTCCACTTAATATTATTGCGCTCTACTTCAACAGTGCCATTACTTTCTAGTTTCTTCAACAGTCTAGAAACTACCTCTCTAGAGGAATTAATATCACTTGCTATTTGCTGATGTGTAAGATTTAAATTAGGCCCCAATACATCAGCTTGTTTTTTTAAATACCACTCTAAGCGTTGATCCATGTTCTTGAAGGCAATCTGATCAATCACATTCAACACTTCCTCAAATCTTGTCCTGTAAGTTTCAATTACAAAATGATACCAAGATGGAAAATTTTTCATGAGGTTGTCCATGTGCTGTATAGGTATCATCACTACTTCTGTTTCTTCTACAGCTACCGCCATTATTGAGCTCGACTGACTCCTGGCCATACACAACATACTCAAAGCACAGGCATTTCCTGGTTCTAAATAATACATGAAAAACTCTTCTCCTTCATCACCTTCTCTATACAATTTTACTCTTCCTCTAACAACTAGCATTGCATATTTAAAGAACTGACCTGGACGCATCAACACTTCACCTTGATTGAATGTTTTAGTCTCTGCTTCTTCACTAATAAATGAAGCAAGCTCCTGATCAAATAAAGGAAATTGTTTGATAAGCTCTTGGGGTTCTAAAGAAAACATAATGCATTAACTATTTACAACAAGATAAATCATCTGCCCATGTAAACCATGAGTATTTGCACATCACTTGGATTGATACCAGATATACGTGAAGCCTGGCCTAATGTGCGTGGTTGTATTTTCTTTAATTTTTCTTTCGCTTCATTACCTATTGCCTGAACACGATCAAAATCAAACGTTACAGGAATTTCTAAATCTTCCATTTGTGTCATACGCTCCACCATCTCTTTTTCCTTCTCTATATACACATCATATTTCATTTGAATCTCAGCTTGCTCTACAACAAGGTCATTATACGATTCAAATTCTTTTTTCAATTCAGGATGATGTTCAATCATTTGCTTTGCACCTACTCCTGGTCTCAATACCAACTGTGAAAGCTTTTGTTTCTGCTGCATTGGTGATGAACCAATCGACTCAAATAAACTGTTCATGGATGATGGTTCAATAGATATTTCATTGAACTTTTTAATCACTTCAGCAACCTCATTACTCTTTTGCATCATCTTCTCATAACGCTCAGTTGACGCTAAACCTAATTCATATCCAATTCCAGTCAACCTCAAGTCGGCATTATCTTGACGCAATAAAGTCCTGAACTCCGCCCTAGAAGTAAACATCCTATATGGCTCTTCTGTACCTTTCGTAATTAAATCGTCTATAAGTACACCAATATATGCTTCACTCCTTTTCAAGATCAATGGCTCCTTATCGTGCGCCTGGTTGTGGGCATTTATTCCCGCCATCAATCCTTGACAGGCTGCTTCCTCATACCCCGTAGTTCCATTAATTTGTCCCGCAAAAAATAACCCACCCAAATGTTTGGTTTCCAATGAATAATGCAATTGATGCGGCGGAAAGTAATCGTATTCGATAGCATAGCCTGGTCTGAACATTCTGACGTTCTCAAAGCCAGGAATTTTTATAAGTGCTTGATACTGAACATCTTCTGGAAGAGATGTTGAAAAACCATTCAAATAAATCTCTACTGTGTTCCATCCTTCGGGCTCTACAAAGAGCTGGTGGCGTTCACGATCAGCAAATCGGTTGATTTTATCCTCAATACTTGGACAATACCTTGGTCCCGTTCCCTCAATTCTGCCAGCAAACATGGGACTCCTATCGAATCCCGTCTTTAATGTATCGTGAACCTCTTGACTGGTATAGGCAATCCAGCAACTTCTTTGCTGCTCAGGCTTAATCTTGTCCAAATCCATATAACTGAAGCCCGTCATCTCCTCATCTCCCTTCTGCTCCTCCATTTTGCTGTAATCTAAACTCCTGCCATCTATTCTAGGAGGCGTTCCCGTCTTCAATCTATCGCTCTCAAAGCCTAGTTCTACCAATTGCTCTGTAATGCCATGTGCAGAACGCTCCGCCATCCTTCCTCCTCCAAATGTCTTCTCTCCCACATGTATTACTCCATTCAAGAAGGTTCCATTGGTCAGTACTACAGCCTTTGCCTCAATTTCATTGCCCATGCCAGTAACAACCCCTTTAACTCGGCCATCCTTAACCAACAATCCATGTACCATATCCTGGTAAAAATCCAGGTTAGGCGTATTCTCCAACATCTCTCTCCACTTAGAAGAGAACAACATCCTGTCGCTTTGGGCACGCGGACTCCACATAGCTGGTCCCTTCGACCTGTTCAGCATTCTGAACTGGATCATAGATAGGTCGGTAACAATACCAGAATATCCTCCCAAGGCATCAATTTCTCGCACAATCTGACCTTTTGCAATTCCCCCCATAGCAGGATTACAGCTCATCTGGGCTATGGTCTGCATGTTCATGGTGACCAATAACACGCGACTACCCATATTTGCTGCAGCAGCGGCTGCCTCACAGCCAGCATGACCTGCTCCTACCACTATTACATCGTACTTGGGAAACATGGCGCAAAGATATATAAAGAAGAAGAGGGCGACAAGCTTGCAGCAACCTATACTATGAAATCAAGCATGGTAGATAATGTTCCACGTGGAACAATTTTAGTCTAGTTACAGCCAAATACCTGGACCAGTATTATTCCTTCCGCATCTTTTCGGGGCCTTATTGACAAACCCATGTTTACCAGATTGGGGTTGAGAATATTCTTTCTATGTCCAGCCGACTCTAACCCTATATCCAACAACAGCATAATTAGAGCCAATAAACCATCATTCTTTCCTGTATAGATGTTCTCAGCCGCGCATTTTGTAACACCTCCCATCTTCATTCGCTGGGGAAATGTCCTTCCCTTTGAATCTACATGGCTAATTTGATTGGCATGTTCAGATAAATCTGATGCGTGCTCAAGGGAGAGATCTGCCAGCTGTACGGAAAACCTGTATCTGGGCAAGGGAGAAAGAGATGAGAGTTCTCTTTTTAAAGACTCCGACTCCTTCCCCTTTGCTTCTGGAAATGAAGAAAGGAAGGATCCGATTATTTCTGAAGAAAAACGTTTAGGATAGAGTCTAAGGTAGTTTGACCAATAAAAGAATTGAGTTTCCTGTTCGGTTAAACCTCTTCCCTTGGTTTGAAGGTTAATGTATTCTAGTAACTGTTGGTCTAGCTCGACTGTGGGAGTGAATTTCTTGTCCTGTAAACTAAACTGTGATTGTCCCGCTACCAAAAGCGGTACCACAAACAACAACAAAAGAAAGTGTTTCACGTGGAACATTTAACGAAAATACTTTGCTAGGAGCTTATCTTCCATCTTCCTCATCTCCATTTGGTCTTTTGCTGACTTGTCCTTATACCCCAAAAGATGCAAAAGACCGTGAAAAACAACCCTGTGTAACTCTTTTGTGGTGGTCGCTTTCATTTGACGTGCATTATCCTTAACCCGATCATAGCTGATATAGAGTTCTGCGCTAACTGGCCCTTTCTTTGACTCAGACAGGTCGAACGTGATGATATCGGTGTAGTAATCATGATTCAGGTACTGCTTGTTGATGTTAAGCAGGTAGTCGTCAGAACAGAAGATGATATTTAAAGATGCAATAGGTCTGCCTTCCTTATGAGCTGTCTTTTGGAGAAAAGACTTGAGCGTATTTCTTTGTTTGAGGACTGAAACCGGTTGTAGAAAAAAGAATTGAACCTCATTCATAATGGGAATAAAATTACAAGAAATCCGATGAACCGAAGTAGCTTTGTGGTTCTTATATCAACGTATGCGAAAGAAGCTTTCTGAATTAGCGCCGGGGAAAAAAGCAGTCATTGTTGCCTTAGAAGATCAGGAGTTGGTTTTGAAACTGATGGAGATGGGTTTTCTTGAGGGTGAAGATATAATGGTAGAACAAATTGCTCCACTTGGCGATCCTATTTCAGTAATGGTAGCCGGATACCAAGTAAGCCTTAGAATAAACGAGGCCGAATCGATTTTGGTTGATGAAAATTAATTCTAATTAACTGGTTTTCAATACTTTATGAAAATTGGTCTTTACTTTGGCTCATTTAATCCCATTCACAACGGACATTTAATTATCGCCAATTATGTGTTGCACAACACAGATATTGACGCAGTATGGTTTGTGGTATCTCCACAAAATCCATTTAAGCAAAATCATAGTTTATTGAATGAGTACCATCGTTTGCATTTGGTGCAATCAGCAATTGAGGGTGAGACCAGGATGATGGCGGTTGATATAGAATTTAAACTTCCCAGACCTTCTTATACAATTGAAACGCTCACTTATCTTGGTGAAAAATATCCAGACCATGAGTTTAGTCTAATTATGGGTTCAGATAGTTTAGAAAATATTGAGAAATGGAAAAATGGGGATGTTATATTGAAGCGATACAAGATTTGTGTTTATGAGCGTTTGGATTATCCAATAAAGCAAATTCCGGGCGCAAACATTATTTCATTGAAAGCACCATTGATTGAAATTTCAGCATCGTTGATTAGAAAATTAATCAAAGAGGGAAAATCCATTCGCTACTTAGTACCTGATAGTGTGATGAATGAAATAATGCAATCAGGATATTATAAGTAATGTTATAAGACTGAAATAATTCCAAGCAACAAACAACCAGCTGCAATTATTGGAGCTTTAACCTTGGTATAGGTCAATAAAAAATAGGTAGCAGACATTACAGAAAAAAACATCAATGCACTTGATAATGGCAGTTGTTGCAAAGGAACAATGGTATCTTTTGTAAGATAGATGATGCTGGCCAACATGATGCCTACAACTGTAGCGTTTAGTCCAATCATTAATCTTTGCAGTACTTTATAACGGTGTAAATTTTCCCACAAGGGAAAAAGAAAAACACCAATTAAAAAACTAGGAAGAAAAATTCCAATGGTGGCAATTATAGCACCCATAATTTGATGAGCATATCCTTTGGATTGCATGGCAGTAGCGCCAATGAAGGAAGAAATGGAGAAAGCGGGACCGGGAATTGCTCTAACCATTCCGGCTCCTGTTAAAAATTCTTCTCGATCAATTTTAATTACATTTTGATTGGTGGATTGAATGCGCTTGGTAGCGGGACGAACAACATATTGTTCATACATTACAGGTATCAATACATCTGCACCGCCAAAAACAAAACTTCCAAAACGATACATGTTTTCAAATAGGTTATAGGGTGTTCTATTCGACCAATTTTCTTTTCTAGCTGTTTCTGATAAAGACGCTGCTGTTATAAAAAAACCAAGAAACAATACGAAGAGCATCCAGTTCAGTTGTCTCTTTTTGTGTTTCACCTCAACTTCTTGATCGCTTTTGATTAATAATCCACTCAGTGAACCAAAGATGATAGCAGCTGGAAATATCCATGGTGATTTAAAAAACAGTAACGTCAATACTCCAAAAATAACAGCGACGATTTTGGCAAAATTCGTCTTGATGATTTTGGTTGTTTTAAATGCAGCAAAAGCAAGAAAACCCAATGCCATTGGTTGCATGAACCGAAATACTTTCAATACTTCGGTATTGTTGCCAGCAATAATTATTGAAAGAGCTGTCATCAAGATAACTGCAGGAATCATCCAGATGAGCAGCGTTAATAAAGCCAATAAGGTACCGCCACGCTTATAACCAATAAGTGTTAAGGTTTGGGTTGATGTTGCTCCAGGAAGGAGCTGACAAAAAGCATAGATGTCCATCAACTCTTTTTCCGAAACATCTTTCCTTTTGTTAGCAAAAGTTGATAACATCATACCCAAGTGTCCTTGTGGTCCACCAAAAGCAGATATACTGTAAAAAAATACAGTTTTTAGAAAGGGTATGTGTCTGATCAGGGTCAAGACTATTTTTTTAAACCTATTTCCCTCAATCTTTCATCGAGGTATTGCCCCGCTGTATAATCTTCATAAAGTTTAGGATATTCAGCGCTTATACAAGAGTCTAAACAAGCAAGAGACATTTTACTCTTTGGATGTAGGAAAAATGGAATTGAGAATCTCGATGTATGCCAAAGTTCTCTAGGTGGATTAACAACACGGTGTGTAGTGCTTTTTAACCTGTCGTTGGTTAGTCTTTGTAGCATATCTCCTACGTTCACAACAATTTCACCCGGACCAGCCTTCACTGCAAGCCATTCATTGTCTTTGCTTAAAATCTCAAGTCCATCTGCAGATGCACCCACTAAAAGTGTGATAAGATTAATGTCTTCGTGTTGTTCAGCTCTAATAGCAGATTTTGGTTCATGAAGAATTGGAGGATAATGAATAGCCCTAAGAATACTATTACCTTGTTCAATATGCTCAACGAAATAATCTGCACCCAGTCCCAGATGAATGGCTATAGCACTCAATAAAGCGCCGCCTGATTTTTCAAAAGCCCTATATGCCTCTAGAAATTTTTCATTGAAGGTTGCCACCTCTTCAACCTGAACATTATCCGGATACTCTTCTTCAGCAACAGCACCAGCAGCTATAGTTTGTCCAAATTGAAAAAATTCTTTCAAATCTGGCGCATCACTTCCTTTTGCATGTTCTTTACCAAAAGAGGTATAGCCTCTTTGTCCGGCTAAACCCGGAACCTCATATTTCCTTTTCAATGTTTCGGGCTGTCCAAAAAATGTTTGAACATTTTGGTAAAGCGCATCAATAAGCGACTGATCGATACCGTGGTTTCGGACTGATACAAAACCTACCTCTTCAAAAGCCTTTCCCAAATCAGCGGCAAACTGAACTTTTTGTTCTGGAGTTCCGTTTATAAACAAATTAAGATCTACTACAGGAATATTCATGATAAAAGATTGTTGAGTAAAAATAACAAACATAATTTTGAAAAATGAACAGAAGTCGAAACTTACTCTCACCCATATTGCTCCTTTGTCTCTTATTGTGTGTCCTTTCCTGCAGCAGAAAAACGACTGCTTATAGTGGCAGTGATGCGTTTAAAAGCGAGAATGGAGTTCCAAACTACAGTGAATTACGATTTTGGGCCGCCCATCCTGATAAATGGGATCCATCAGATACCATACCAACGCCGTTGATTACGGAACCCAAAGAAAAAGTGGCAGATGTGTTTTTCCTACACCCAACAACACTCACGGGGGTAAGAGAGAATGGAATAACCAATGCAAGTATCGATGATTCAGTAATCAATTATAAAACTGATTACAGTCCTATCCTCTATCAAGCATCCGCTTTTAATGAAAGGGCAAGAATATTTGCGCCAAGATATAGACAGGCACATGTAGGGATGTATGCCGAACTAGATAGTGCATCGAAATATGCAGCCTTTAATTTGGCCTATGATGATATAAAAAAAGCATTTCAGTATTACCTGGAACACGAAAACAAAGGAAGGCCAATTATCATTGCTTCTCATAGTCAGGGTACCACCCACGCAACCCGTTTGCTCAAAGAATTTTTTGACCAAAAACCACTATCCAATCAATTGGTCTGTGCTTATTTAATTGGTATGGGCGTAAAGAAAAACGAATATGTTGCCATACCCGTTTGTCAGGATGGAACCAGCACTGGGTGTTTTGTAAGTTGGAGAACATTCAGGAATGATTACAATGATGGCTGGGCTACACGCACAGACACTACCATTGCGGTTGTAAATCCTATTACCTGGAAAACAACCAGTGAGGTTGCTGATAAAACAATGCAACAGGGTGCAGTATTATTTAATCTCAGAAAAGTGTATACACAAACACAAAGCGCACAAGTGGAAGGAAGTGCTTTGTGGGTTTCACATCCTAAATTTCCTGGATCATTTTTATACAGAAGTAAAAACTTTCATGCTGGAGACATCAATCTTTTTTATGTAGATGTAAGAAAGGATGTTTCACGAAAGATTGATGCGTTTCTTAAAAAGCAACATTAAAATCATGCGGTAGGCTGATCAACATCAGTCATCAAAATGATGCGGTCGGTTAAGTTTGAAAAAACAGCCGCATGAAACTAATTGTTGTTCCAACCGACTTCTCACCGTTAGCCGACAATGCACTTAAATACGGTATGGACCTCGCAACAGCGATGGGTTCCAGTTTAATGATTGTGCACGTATATCAAATACCCATTAGTTATTCAGAGGTGCCCTTGATTACTGTGTCGATAGAAGAAATCAGGAAGGCAAGCGAAGATCGACTAGCAGAACTAAAACACAATATTGAAACCATCACAGCAGGAAAGTTGGTTGTTTACACAGAAAGCCGACTTGGTGATGTTGGTGACGAAATCAACAAACTAACCAAAACGCTTCAACCATTTGTTATTGTAATGGGAAGCAGGGGTGTGACTGGTGCCGGAAAATTTTTTCTTGGCAGTAACTCTTTATCCCTAATTAGCAGAACAAATACACCCGTTATTGTAGTGCCCCCGGGTGGAAGATTTTCACCGTATAAAAAAATTGGACTCACCACCGACTTCAAAGGAGTGGTAGATAAAACACCAGTAGCGCCTATTCGTGCACTAGTAAGTTTTTTCAATGCAGAATTACATGTGCTACACGTAGATTATAAACAGAGAAATTTTAATCCTGGTGTTCCCGAGCAAACATTGAATTTAGATATGTTGCTTACGGGAATGAATCCTACATACGACTTCATTGAAAACAAAGATGTGAATGAGGGGATCAATGATTTTGCAGAAAAGAACAACATTGATCTGATTGTTACCCTACCACAAAAACATAGTTTTCTGGAAAGCCTTTTTGAAAAAAGCTTAACCAGAGAATTACTTCATCATACACATATTCCAGTCATGTGTATAAGAAACGATAAGGTAGAATGATTTAGAATTCGGCCGACTTTGGAGTTCTAGGAAAAGCAATCACATCTCTGATGTTGGTCATTCCTGTTACAAACAATACCATCCTTTCAAAACCTAGGCCAAATCCGGCATGTGGCACTGTTCCGAATTTTCTTGTATCCAAATACCACCACAATTCTTCTTCAGGGATGTGCATGTCTTTCATGCGAGCAACTAGTTTATCAAGCCTTTCTTCTCTTTGAGAACCACCAACGATCTCTCCTATACCAGGTGCTAATATGTCCATTGCAGCCACTGTTTTACCATCATCATTTTGACGCATGTAAAACGCTTTGATGTCTTTAGGATAGTTCGTTACAATAACTGGTTTTTTGAAATGCTTTTCAACAAGATAACGCTCGTGTTCACTTTGCATATCAATTCCCCACTTTACTTCGTATTGGAATTTTTTCTTTTTATATGCAGGCGAGTTGAGTAAAATATCAATGGCTTCAGTATAAGTGATGCGCTCAAAATCATTATCTACAACAAACTTGAGTTTTTCAATCAAGCCCATTTCACTTCTCTTATCTGCTGGAAGTTGTTTTTCCTCTTCTGCTAAACGCTGATCGAGGAATTGTAGATCTTCCATGTTGTTCTCCATCGCAAACTTGATGATGTGCCTGATGAAAGATTCTGCAAGATTCATGTTGTCTTCCAAATCATGGAAAGCCATTTCTGGTTCAATCATCCAAAACTCAGCAAGGTGTCTGGTTGTGTTGGAGTTTTCTGCTCTAAACGTGGGACCAAAAGTATAAATCTCACCAAAGGCGGTGGCTCCTAGTTCCCCCTCAAGTTGTCCGCTTACTGTTAGATTGGTGCTCTTTCCAAAGAAATCTTCTTTAAAGTCTATACCACCCTCCTCATTTCTAGGTGGATTATCAAAAGGGAGAGTAGTCACCCTAAACATCTCACCGGCACCCTCAGCATCACTTGCGGTGATAATGGGTGTATGCATATAAAGGAAGCCCTTTTTGTGAAAGAACTCATGGATAGCATAGGCCAAAGCATGTCGAACGCGAAAAACAGACCCAAAAGTGTTGGTCCTGAAGCGCAAATGGGCAATTTCTCTTAAAAATTCAAGAGAGTGCTTTTTGGGCTGCAATGGGTATTTTTCTGGGTCAGAATCTCCTAAAACCTCTATTGTGGTAGCTTTTAGCTCAACCGACTGTCCCTTTCCCTGAGATTCAACAAGGATACCGGTCACTTTCAGCGCAGCGCTAGTGGTGATGCGCTTTAGCAGATCATCTCCAAACTCACCCAATGGGGCAACTATTTGCAAATTGGCATTGGTAGACCCATCATTCAGTGCAATAAACTGGTTATTTCTAAAGGTTCTTACCCATCCCATTACTACAACCTCTTGCTGACCAGCCTGTTGGAGTAAAAGTTCTTTGATCTTGATTCTCTTGTTGAACATAAAGCTAATTTCAGGTGCAAAGGTAATAAAATGAAGGCGAGAAGCCTATTGGGAGGCCATTTCGGTGGTCAGAATATTTTTTACATATAGAAAAATGTCTTAACATTGCATCAGAATAAGGAGCGGTCGTTACCATTTCTCTCCTTTCGGTTTCTTTTCTTCAATTATATTTTACCAACTATCATTCATCCTTCTAAGGGATATTTCATCAAATACAATTTATGTACGACATTTTACAGCTGAATGACATGCTTGTTCCAGAGTTATTGGACATAGCAGAACAACTGAAAATCACAGGTGCTAAAAAACTAGAAAAACAGGCCTTGATTTACAAAATTCTTGATAAGCAAGCTGTGCTCACAAGTGCGGTTAAAGGCGATGCAAAAGACGAAAAGCCTGCAAAGAAAAAAAGAATTGTAAAAACCACAACAGCTAACAGTACGGAAGAAGCTATTGTAGAAAATGAACCAACAGAAGAAGTTAAAGCAGCTCCTGTTGCTCCTCCTAAGCCAGAAAAGAAGATAATCAAGAAGAGCAAAATTGATGAACAGCCAACTGCAGCCGAAAGTGCACAACCTACTGCTGAAGAGCCAGTTGATGAAAATAGAGAAGAAGCACAAGCTCCAGAAAATAATTTAGCACAAGACGAAGCACCCGCAAAACAACTATACATCAAGAAAGAGCCAGTATTTAATGTTGAGTTTGATGGCGCTATTCAAGGTGAGGGTGTTTTAGAAATGATGCCAGATGGATATGGCTTCTTGAGAAGCAGCGACTATAATTATTTATCGTCTCCAGATGATGTATATGTTTCTCCTTCACAAATCAAATTGTTTGGTATTAAAACGGGTGATACCATTACCGGTAGCATCAGACCTCCTAAAGAAGGTGAAAAATATTTTGCATTATTGAAGGTTGATACTGTAAACGGTAGACTACCCGAAGAAGTGAGAGATCGTGTACCATTCGACTATCTAACGCCTTTGTTTCCTCAAGAAAAATTCAACCTCTTTACCAAAGCAGATAATTACTCAACCAGGATGATGGATTTATTCACTCCGTTGGGTAAGGGACAAAGAGGGTTGATTGTTGCTCAACCAAAAGTGGGTAAAACCATGTTGTTGAAAGAGGTTGCTAATGCAATTGCAACCAATCACCCGGAATGTTATTTGATGGTAGTGTTGATTGACGAGCGTCCGGAAGAGGTTACCGACATGGAAAGAAGCGTTAAGGCTGAGGTCTTGGCTTCTACATTTGATGAACCAGCAGAGAAGCACGTAAAGGTTTCAACCATAGCATTACAAAAAGCAAAACGCTTGGTAGAGTGCGGACACGACGTAGTTATTTTGCTTGATTCAATTACTCGTTTAGCACGTGCACACAATACCGTTGCGCCATCTTCTGGTAAAGTATTATCGGGTGGTGTTGAAGCCAACGCCATGCAAAAGCCGAAACAATTTTTTGGTGCTGCTAGAAAAATAGAGAACGGTGGATCACTTACCATTTTAGCAACTGCGCTTATTGATACCGGAAGCAAAATGGATGAAGTAATTTTTGAAGAATTCAAAGGAACGGGTAACATGGAATTGGCGCTTGATAGAAGATTGGCCAATAAGCGCATGTTCCCTGCAATTGATCTTACGGCTTCATCTACTAGAAGGGAAGATTTGTTGTTGGATAAAGAAGTATTGCAAAGAATGTGGGTACTTAGAAATCATTTGGCTGATATGAACAGCGAAGAAGCAATGTCGCTTTTGTTGAAACAAATGAAAGGCACAAGAGACAACAACGAATTCTTGACAAGCATGAACAAGTAATTGTTCCTACGCTAAATGGCCATACAAAAAATTACTGTAGAAGAATTTGTAAAGCTCTCGCTTGCACATCCTGTTTTTGATGTTCGAAGCGAAGGAGAATTTTCACATGCGCATATACCCGGAGCATTTAATCTTCCTTTGTTCAATAATGAGGAAAGGGCTGTTGTTGGTACTATTTACAAACAATCATCTAGAGAGCTTGCAATCAAAAAGGGCTTGGAGTTCTTCGGCCCCAAGATGAAAGACATGATTGTTTTTGTTGAAAAAACAATTGCCAAAACCAATCCCGAAAACAAAACAGTTTTGGTGCATTGCTGGAGAGGTGGAATGAGAAGCGCAGGAGTTGCTTGGTTGCTTGATTTATATGGTTTTAAAGTATTCACACTTGTTGGCGGATATAAGGCTTTTCGTAATTGGGTGTTGGGCAAGTTTGAACAGAAATTTGATTTTAAAATATTGGGCGGATACACAGGAAGCGGAAAGACAATCGTATTAAAAGCACTAAAAGAAAAAGGGGCAGCGGTTGTTGATTTGGAGGGACTTGCGGGACACAAAGGATCTGCATTTGGAAACATTGGTTTACCGAAGCAACCCAGTCAGGAAATGTTTGAAAACAAGCTTTCGGTTGAATTAGAAGCTATTGCTCATAATAAACCCGGACAATCCATCTGGTTAGAAGATGAGAGTCAGCGTATCGGCACTGTTAATATTCCTCAACCACTTTGGAACCACATCAGGACATGTCCCGTTGCTTTTTTAGACATTCCTTTTGAAGCACGTTTAGATTATTTGGTTGAAACCTATGGAAAGCTTGATAAAACAGAGCTTGGTGAAGCAATCAAGAGAATTCAAAAAAGATTGGGTGGTTTAGAAACAAAAATGTCTTTGCAATTTTTAGAAGAAAATAATTTGAAAGAATGCTTCTCTATATTATTGAAGTATTACGACAAACAATATGGTAAGGGTTTAAACAACAGGCCTGAACCAAAACCAGTTGTTACTACAATTCCAACTGTTGTAGTGAATGATAGTATAAACGCTGACTTACTGTTAAAATGATGGCAATGGAAAATATTAAGCTTACTCAGTATTCACATGGTGCGGGTTGTGGGTGTAAAATATCTCCAAAAATTTTAGATGAGATTTTACATTCTAGTTTTAGTCTGCCCGATAACGATAGATTACTGGTGGGAAACCATAGTAAAGACGATGCTGCTGTTTATGATTTACAAAACGGAACAGCATTGATTTCTACTACAGATTTTTTTATGCCTATTGTTGACGACCCATACAATTTTGGAAGAATAGCCTCCGCAAATGCAATTAGTGATGTATATGCAATGGGGGGAGATCCAATTATGGCAATAGCGATATTAGGATGGCCAATCAATGTACTTCCTCCTGCTGTAGCAAGAAGAGTTATAGAGGGAAGCAAGAGTATTTGTTTGGAGGCTGGTATTCCTTTGGCAGGTGGTCACAGTATTGATTCGCCAGAACCCATATTCGGACTAGCTGTGAATGGCTTAGTTGATATAAAGAACCTAAAACAAAACAATACAGCAAAAAAGGGTGATGTATTGTTGCTGACAAAGAAATTGGGTGTTGGTATTTTAACAACAGCTGAAAAAAAGAACCAACTAAGGGAAGAAGATAAATTGTTAGCAGCAAACCAAATGATGCAATTGAATAAAATAGGTTCTCGTGTTGCAAAGATTCCTGGTGTTAGCGCAATGACAGATGTTACGGGGTTTGGGTTGTTGGGGCATTTAATTGAAATGGCCGAGGGCAGTGGTTTGTCAGCTGTAGTTGATTTTTCAAAAGTGCCACTTATATCAGATATGCTTGTGGATTATGTAGAAAAAGGTGCGGTTCCTGGTGGGACAAATAGAAACTGGGATAGCTATGGCCATAAGGTTAAGCTTGAGGATAACAGCAATGCATTGTTGCACAAAAATATTTTAGCAGATCCTCAAACCAGTGGTGGTTTATTGATAGCGGTATCCAGGGAAAGTTTAAGTGAAGTAATCGCTATTATGAATGAATATGGATTAGGCGAAAGAACGACACCTATTGGAGAACTCGTATCAGCTGGTGATTTTGCTGTAAGTATTATTTGATAGCTGCGTCAATTTGATCAGCAAGATCTCTGTCTTTTTGTGTGACCACATTACCGGCATCATGGGTTGATAACCAAATTTCTACCGTATTCCAGGTGTTGGTCCATGTTGGATGGTGATCAGCTTTTTCTGCCAACAAAGCTACACTTGTCATAAAGGCGAATGCTGCATTAAAATCTTTGAATTGGAATTTTTTATACAGCTTGTTGTTTTCTTCTGTCCACATGGTTTATCGTTGTAGGTTATCTTTTGATTTTATTTTATCGTGTGCCACTTCTGTTACAAGTTGAACACCGGGTATTTCTTTTATCCTTTGTTGTATTCTAGAAAACTCTTCTGCGTCGTGCAGCGGGTCCCTAATCAACCAAATGAAATCAAGGTGTTGGAGTTCGGGAAGTAAAAATTCTCCTTCGTGTTTGTTGCTGTATAAAAAATGTTCTTTCTGTGTGAGTTGGTGAATGAATTCATATACAGTAAACGAATAGGATCTTCTGTTTTTTTCCATAGGAATCTGCAAGTCTGCAGAGGTTTGAAATGGAATTTGAAGCAATTGGTCGATGTGCCAACAGAATTGGTAATTTTTTAGAGTACAAGCAATACCAAGTATTCTTGTGTCTTCAAAAAAGTTATCCGACATTCTATCGTCATCCAACCTAAGTTTCATTAGAACTGAATTTCAAAGGTTATCTCTTTTTCTCCACGCGTAACAACAACCGATGTTTTATCGCCTTTTTTAAATTTAGATAGCGCTTGCATGTATGCTTCAACAGATGATGTTTTAAAATCTCCTAGTTGTTTTACAATATCTCCTCCTGCTATTCCAGCCTTTTTTGCAGGTCGATTATCTGTTACGCCATCTACCCTGACTCCAGTTCCACTGTAGGAGTAGTCGGGCATGATACCCATTGAAACACTAAAGCGCGTAGATGTGGATGTTTGTTGTTCTCTCGTTTTAGTAAACACCAATTTATTGGGGGTTCTGTCGTTTTCGATCATTTCTTGTATAAAGCGGACAATCTGTGCCATTCCAACATAGTTGATTTTATCAGCATCGTCGGATGGTTTATGATAATCAGTGTGCAATCCTGTAAAGAAAAACAATACCGGAATATCTTTTCTGTAAAAAGAAGTGTGGTCGCTTGGCCCAGTTCCGCTTGAATCAAATTTTACATTAAAACTTTTTTTCTTCACCGAAGCAATCATGTTTTGCCAAGAAGGAGAGGTTCCATAACCACCTATAGTAATGGTTTTTGAGCTATCATTCATTCTTCCCACCATATCCATGTTAATCATGTAGTTAACGCTGTTCAATGAGATGGTTGGGTTTTCAACAAAATATTTTGATCCATTAAGACCTAATTCTTCAGCAGAAAAAGCAATGAATAAATAGTTGTAATGCTTGGCTTTGTTTCCTTTTAGTTGAAAGGCAAGTTCAATCATTGCAGATGTACCACTTGCATTATCGTCTGCACCATTGTGTATTGAGGCTTCTCCACCCCTGATCATTGAGTTTCCATCTTCGCCATATCCCAGGTGATCAAAATGCGCTCCAATTACAATAGTGTATTGAGCGTTGTTGTCTAAATACCCAACTACATTTTTTGACTTTCTAATTTTCGGTTCTACTAATAATTGTGCGTCGATAGAGTAGGTATCTGTTGCTTCTTTGATGATTTTATCCCTTCCTTTTGAAGTAAGAAATGCAACAGGCAGAGGGGCTGTTTCGGTGCGGTCCTTCCCATCAAACTTTAATACCTCTGCACCCTTTGAACTGTTGAAGAAAAGAACAAAGCTTGCTCCTTTTTCTTTAGCAGACTTTAGTTTATCGTTGATAAGGTTGTTGATATCAAAATGAGGGTTTTCTTTGTTTTCTTCGAGCGATTCGGCCAAATCAATCATCCAAGGCTGGTCTTTTTCGTGCAAACCCGGACTAAGTTCACCTTTTGCTGAACCGTTTTTTGAATAAGCGAGCGGGTAAAAATCATTTCCTGGCTCTAGTTTTATGCCGTTTATGGTAAGGAAAGTGGATGGCGCAATAACCTTTCCATCGTTTATGGTGAAATACTGGAAATAATCAGCATTGTCTCCTTTGGGAACGAGGCCTACCTCCTTGAATTTTGAGGCAATAAAATTGGCAGCAAGGGTTTCTCCTGGGTCGCCCGCTCTTCTTCCTTTTAATTCATCTGAAGCCAAATAACCAACCTCAGATTTAAGGTATTCAACCAAAGCTTTGTCTGATTTAGAAAGCTTTTGAGCAACAGCAACCTGACTTATAAACAACAATACAAAGAGAATCCTATACATGAGGTGATATTTTTTACAAAGTTAGTATACTTAACAAAGACTATTTCTTTTTTGATGACTAATAGCTTTTTACTGTTTTCGTAAGTAAAGACTTGTTTTTGGGACTACCTTTGTCCTTTATAACAAGTTGAGTAGAGAACTACATATAGCCATTTTAGGAAACCCAAATAGCGGTAAAAGCTCTTTGTTTAACCTTTTAACAGGGTTAAACCAAAAGGTGGGTAATTTTCCGGGGGTTACAGTAGAAAAAAAAATTGGACATTTTAGTATTCCTGCGCATGGTTCTTGTGCAGTAATTGACTTGCCCGGAACCTATAGTTTATATCCGAGAAGAGAAGATGAATGGGTTTCTTATAAACAATTGATGTTTCCTGATAAAGGAGAGAAAATAGATTTAGCAATTGTTGTTGCTGATGCAAATAATTTAAGAAGAAACCTCCTTTATGTTTCTCAAGTAATTGATCTAAAGATTCCTGTAGTGGTAGCATTAACCATGACAGATCTTGCTAAAAAAAGAGGAATAAAGGTTGATGCTGATCAATTAGCGAGAGAGATGGGTGTTCCTGTTGTTGTTGTTAATGCAAGAACAGGAAAGGGTATTGATCAATTAAAATCAACCGTTTCTGTTGTTTTTAACACGGTTGTTCCCGGTCAGGATTTTTATAATATTAATGAGTTAGCTGAAGGCGCTATAGATGAGGTTAAACAACTTATACCTCAACTTTCAAATTATGCAGCAATACATCATTTAATTAATCACGAGTCTTTCGATCTTGATCATAATGAACAAGAAAAAATTGAAGGAATAGAAAAAAAGTATTCATTTAACCATACAAAGATCCAAGCGGAGGATATTCAAAAAAGATACCAGCGTATCAGAACAATTGTAAAAAATGCGGTTGAAGAAAATACCCTTGAAAAAAGGAAATTATTTTCTGATAAACTCGATTATTTTTTCTTGCATAGAACCTGGGGTTATTTAATAATGGGTGTTGTGTTGTTTATTTTATTTCAAAGTGTTTTCTGGATTGCAGAATATCCAATGACTGCTATTGAAGAAGCTGTTGGATTTATTGGTGGTTATTTAGGAAGTGTGATGAATCCTGGTTGGTTTAGTGATTTATTAATTAATGGTGTTTTAGCTGGATTTGGAGGGATTATTGTTTTTGTTCCCCAAATCATGATTTTGTTTGGTTTGATTACTTTATTAGAGGACACTGGTTATATGGCTAGAATCAGTTTTTTATCTGATAGAATAATGAGGAGGGTTGGTTTGAATGGAAAGAGTGTTATGCCAATGATTGGAGGATTTGCTTGTGCTGTTCCCGCAATCATGAGTGCAAGAAATATTGAAAATAAAAAGGAAAGGTTGTTGACTATTTTGGTTACACCATTCATGAGTTGTAGTGCGAGACTTCCTGTATTCACTATTCTGGCCTCATTAATAATTCCAAATGAATACCTATTTGGTTTTTTAAGTATTCAAGGGTTGGTATTAATGGGATTATATGTGTTGGGTATTGTTGTAGCGATGTTGGTTTCGTATTTCTTAAACTTGTTTATTAAAATCAAAGAGAAAAGTTTTTTCATCTTAGAATTACCTATTTATAGACAACCAAGATGGAAAAATATAGTAATAACAATGGTAGAAAAAGCAAAAGTGTTTGTTTTTGATGCTGGTAAAGTAATCATGGTTATTTCTTTGGTTTTATGGGCGCTTAGTTCTTTTGGTCCAACTGATAAAAGAGAAGAAATTCAAAATAAGTATGCGGTTTTAATTCAAAATAACCCTGAAAAAACAAAAGAATATGAAGCTGAAAAATCTTCAGCATTGTTAGAGTATTCATATGCGGGTATTATGGGTAGAAGTATAGAGCCAGTAATTAAACCACTTGGATATGACTGGAAAATAGGGATCGCTTTAATTACTTCATTTGCTGCTAGAGAAGTGTTTGTGGGTACTATGGCAACATTATACAGTGTGGGCGAGGATGCTGATGAAAACAGTGAAACACTTAGAAATAAAATGCAATCAGCAAAAAGAATTGATGGTACTCCTGTTTATACAAAGGCTACGGGTTTTTCATTATTGGTCTTTTATTTATTAGCAATGCAATGTATGAGTACATTAGCAATCGTTAAAAAGGAAACTGGATCTTGGAAATGGCCGCTTATTCAGTTATTATATATGACTGTAATAGCGTATACGCTTAGTTTTGTGGCCTACCAGATTTTTAGCTAATTATAATACTGTTTGTTTCAATAATTCTTCACGAAGTTTTTCTGGCGATTGAAAATGTATACAGTGTATTCCTAATTCTTTTGCTGCAATTATATTCTTTAAATTATCATCAATAAATAAAGTTGTTTCGGGTTCTAGACTAAATCGAGTTAATATTATTTCATAGATATCCCTAAATGGCTTTCTTGTCATCTCTTCACCAGATACAACCCTACCATCAAACCAATGTAAAAAATCAAAAAGCTGAAGTGCTTTTGGAAATGTTTCTGCACTCCAATTGGTAAGTGCATAAATATTGTGTTTTTTATTTTCTCTTATCTCTTTAAAAATTTCTACTGTTCCAAGTATTGGACCATTTAACATTTCTTCCCATCTGTCATAATAAGCAAGAATCCATTCTTTATATGCTGGATATTGTTCAATTAATTCTTCATTAGCTTCTTTAATTAATCTACCCCCATCTTGTCTTTCATTCCAATCAGAAGTACAAATGGTATTCAAAAACCAACTTCTTTTTTCTTCATCACTAATTAATTTTCGATACATGTAATCTGGATTCCAATCAATAAGAACTCCACCTAAATCAAAAATTATATTTTTTATATTTTTCATACCGTGTATATCAGTACCAAAGATGAGTTTTTTTCCTTTTATTTTACTGTTGATAATTCAGGTAGTATTTATATGTATATATTATATTTAAAAAAGCTTATTACTATTAGGTATGTGGAAATGTGAAAAACTGATTTTTTGTAAATTTTATTAATCTATATCAACATAAATAAACAGTAATTAACAATTGATAGTGAATAACTACCCTTACTGAATTAAGCTTTTTATTAAAATAATCCACAAATAAAAAAAAGGAGAATTAATTATAAACAAGCCAAAATTCACCCAACCCTTGTGGATAAACAATGAAGAAAATGTTTCAAAACATAAATTTCCTTGTTCATTATTTTTCGCCGGTGGAGATCTTTATTATAATCCACATTGAGAAAAACCAAAAAGAGGCTTAATCCACACAAAAACAGAGATATCAACAAAAGCATGTGGATACCCAAAAAAAGACCCATAATTCTCATTATTTGGCGGTTTTCCACAGTTTGTTAATAACCAATTTTAGCCTATTTTTGCCCTCCTATATAATAATATATACAATATGTCAATTATTCAGAAAATCAGAGATAAGGCAGCAGTTGTGTTAACTGTAATGATTTCAATCAGTTTGATTGCCTTTCTTGTGCAAGATGCTTTTGTTGGTGGAAACAGCAACCTTTTTAGCAGTCAGCCTTCTTCGGTAGGAAGTATTGCCGGTAGTGATGTAGATCTTATTGAGTTTAGCCAGAAGGTTAACCAAGTAGAGCAAAACTACAGATCTCAAGGCATGCAAACAGACGAGATGACGACACAATCAATCATTGAGAATGTTTGGAACACTTATATACAAGAAAGCTTGGTAAAAAACGAGGCAAATAAACTGGGACTAACCATTACTCCAAAAGAATTAGGTGCAGTTCTTTTTTCTGAAGACGCTCCTCAAGAATTTAAGCAATTGTTTCAAAATCCTACAACAGGAGCTTTTGATATAACAGCTGCAAAGAACTGGTTTACAAACATGAAAAAAGGTAAAGCAGAAGATATTGCAAGTGTAAACGACCAGTTGTTGAACCCAATTGAAATCAACCTATTAACGCAGAAGTATACATCTCTTATCGCACAAGGAGCATATGTTCCAAAATGGATGTTAGAGAAAATGGCAAGCGACAATAATGCTATCGCCTCTATTTCTTTTGTGGGAGTTCCATATTCAACAGTTGCTGATAGCACAGTTAAAATAAGCGATCAAGAAATTTCTGATTATGTAAATGCGCACAAAGATGAGTTTAAGCAAGAGCAAGTAAAAAGCATTGCATATGTATCTTTTAGTGCAACACCAACTCAGCAAGACTCTGCAAAACTATACAATCAATTGGCTGGCCTGAAGAGCGAGTTCAGCTCTACCACAGACGCCAAAGGGTTTGTGACAAGAAACAATACAGTATTGCCTTATTTTGATGGATTTGCTTTGAAGTCGAGATTACAGATGAGCGCAAAAGACTCCATTATATCTTTGTCGGTAGGATCGGTTGTTGGTCCTTATCTAGATGGCGGAAGCTATGTTATTGCAAAGAAAATTGAAACAAGAACCTTGCCAGACTCGGTTAAGCTAAGACATATTCTTGTTGGTACTGTTGATCCAAGAAGTGGACAAATGAGGAGAACAGATAGCGCGGCAAAGAAAACAGCAGATAGTATTTTCGCAGCCATTAAGGGTGGAGCGGATTTTGGATCTCTTGCTGCTACACTAAGTGATGACCAAGGAAGCAAAGCAAATGGAGGAGAATATAACTTCTCTTCAATTGATATGGGCACACTCGATAAGGATTTTGCAGAATATGCACAGTATAAACCTAAAGGAAGCTTTTCTGTATTAAAAACATCTTTTGGCTACCATGTTATGGAAATCCTCAACCAGAAAAATTTTGAAGAGGGATACAAGGTCGCTTATCTATCCAAACCAATCGTAGCTAGTGAAGAAACCGACGTTACTGCTTCTACCGCAGCCGCTCAGTTTGCATCATCAAGCAAAGACCAAAAGTCTTTTGACGAGACGGCTTCAAAAATGAAGGTGACAAAAAATACCGCAGATAACATTAGAGGCTTTGATTATACAGCTGGACCATTAAGCTCAAGATCAATTGTTAGATGGGCCTTCGATAATAAAATTGGTACTGTATCAGAGCCATTTGACCTTAAAAACCAATATGTTGTAGCGATAGTTACCAACGAAATCAAAGAGGGTGTTCAGCCTGCAAGTGTTGCTAGAGTGTTGGTTGAGCCAATTTTAAGAAATAAAAAGAAGGCAGAACAAATCGCCAAAAAGATTGGCGGTGAGAAAGACTTCGCAAAAATTGCCACACAAAACGCTGGTATTACAGCTAATGTAGATACGGTTAGGTTCAATGATCCTTATTTACCAGGATTAGGTTCAGAAACCAAGGTAATCGGTGCAGCGTTTAACAAAAAGAACTTGTCTAATATATCGGAAGTGATTGAAGGACAAAACGGGGCATACTTTATTAAAGTAAACCAAGTCGGTGCACTTCCAAGCGCAATCGTAGATATCAATGGTCAGAAAAAAGCCATTGAGCAACAAATGAAACAATTCGCGGTGTACAGCACCATGGAGTCTCTCAAAAAATCAACCACTATTGTTGATAAGAGAAGAGAAGCTGGATACTAGAAATAAGAAACTGCTCATGAGAAAACAAACGATCAGCCACCTCACAAGGGTGGCTGAATCTTTTTGAATAATTTTGCAGTATGGAAGAACTAAGAAATAAGGTAGCAGAAAGCGGAATCATCACACTTAACCTAGAAAATTATTTTCCAAAGGAAGAGATATGTTCTTTCGACATCAAGGATTTTCTGTTCATGGAAATGTTGTTGAAGGAAAAAGAATTCAGGACTTCCTTAGATAACCACGATTGGGAACAATACCGAAACAAACAAGTTGCTTTGTTTTGCTCAACTGATGCTATTATACCCATGTGGGCATATATGCTGATTGCCAGTCGCCTCTCTTCTATTGCATCTTTGGTATTTGAAGGAACCAAAGAAGAGCTGTTTAAAAAATTATTTATAGAAAATATTGGTGCAATCAACGCAAACGAATTTGAAGATAAACGCGTTGTGATTAAGGGGTGTGGTGAAAAAGAGGTTCTACCATATGCTTATACTGCAATAACCAATCTACTATTACCCGTTGTTAAATCTTTGATGTATGGTGAACCCTGCAGCACGGTTCCAGTATACAAGAAAAAATAAATTTTAAGTCTATTTGTTTTTGCTCGCGAAAAACAACTTTGCTTTTTCTAAGTCTTCGGGAGTATCTATACCAATACTGGTTGATGTTGTTTCAATCATTTTGATCTTAACACCATTTTCAAGATATCTTAATTGCTCCAGCATTTCAGTTTGCTCAAGAACGCCCATTGGCCATTTGGTGAATGACAACAAAGTGTTTTTTCTAAACGCGTAAACACCAACATGTTTGTATATAGGAAGAGAGGATTGCAAATTTCTTTTATAAGGAATTGGTGATCGACTAAAATAAAGTGCGTTGCTGTTTTTGTCGCAAACCACTTTTACAAAATTGGGATTGTTGATGTCTTCATCGGGACCTAGTTTTTGCATCACCGAGGCCACCTCAACACTTGCATCATTAAATACTCCAATAAGTTTTTCTAAAGGGTCTTTGTTCACAAAAGGCTCATCACCCTGAACATTAACAACCACATCTACATCCATATTCATAATTGCTTCTGCTATTCTATCACTACCAGATGGATGATCTTTGGTGCTTTTCACAACAGTGCCATTGATGGATGTAATTTCTTCTATAATGTTGTCATTATCAGTAACCACAATTACATCATCAAACAACCCCATCTCCAGCACGTTTTCATAGACCATGCGAATGATGGTTTTGTCCCCTATTCTTTGCATCAACTTACCAGGAAAACGAGTCGCTGCGAAACGAGCAGGTATAACGGCAATTTTTTTCAAGCTTATTTCAGTTTTTGAAAGGGTCGTTTCATGAGCGCAACAAAATCTTCGTCCTTTTCATTAGGATAATACTGATCGAGTCCGTATTTCAATTGAGATGGATCAAGTTTCATAAAAGTACCAAGCAACCTATCCCAAATTGAAAACACAGCACCATAGTTACTGTCTGTGTAAGGTTGTTTCCAGTGATGGTGCACCTTGTGCATGTTTGGCGAAACCAACACCCAGCTAAGCGCCTTGTCTAACCACGAAGGTAGACTGATGTTTGCGTGTGTAAATCCTGTGATGAAGACCAATGCTGTTTGATACAACAATACAGCAAACATGGGCGCACCCGAAACGAAAATGCCAATATAAAAGAAAAGACCACGCCAAACAGATTCCAATGGGTGGTGTCTTAAACCAGTGGTTACATCAACATTGTTGTCGGCATGATGAATAATATGAAATCTCCAGAACAGCGGAATTTGGTGTTCTACAAAATGACAAAGCCAACCAGCAAAAAAATCCAACACCAAGCAAGTGATTAAAATTACCATGATGGGTTGAAGATTGGCCCAATGCACAAGACCGAAATTATTTTTTTCTGTCCATCCCGCTATGAAGACAATTCCACCAGCAAGAAAAGTGTGTATGATAAAGTGAATAGCTGTGAATGCTACATTCGTAGCTGCGTGTTTTCCTTTTGTTTTTTTGTAGTGCGTGTGCACCAAAGGAATTGCATTTTCAATCAACCAAAGCAAAACCATGCCTGCGATAAAAAAACCCGCTCTCTCGAGGGGTCTTTTTTCAAGATCGCTGAAATAGGAAATCAACGTATCCATATCAATGAGTTTAAAATTAATTAGACATCAATGGCATTGCCAACATCAACAAATCTTCGTTTTCATCCTGTTCAACAGGTTTCAACAATCCAGCTTTCGTTGGAGTAGACAATTCAAGTCGCACATCATCACTATCAGTGCTTGATAACATTTCAATAAGGAAACGCGCATTGAAAGAGATGGTAATGTCTTCGCCGTCATACTGACAAGACATACGCTCATTTCCTTCAAAACTAAAATCTACATCCTGCCCCATCAACTGCAATTCGCTACCAGAAATATTCAGGGTAACCAGGTTGGTGCTTTTGTTACTGAAAATACTAACCCTTCTCAATGCAGATTGAAAATCTTGTCTGCCAATGGTCATTCTGTAAGGATTTTCAGCAGGTATTACAACTTTGTAATCAGGGAACCTTGCATCCAACAAGCGACAAGAAAGCTGAACAGTTCCGTGTTTTACAAAAAGGTGGTTGTTGTTATATGAGACGGTGATTTGATCATCATTATCAGGTAAAGAAGCCTTTAACAAGTTAAGCGGCTTTTTAGGAACGATGAAAGAATCTGCCTTAGGGCATTTAACATCTTTTAGTTTATAACGAACAAGACGATGTGCGTCGGTTGCTACAAATGTGATTCCATTTTTTTCAAGTTCGAAGAAAACACCTGTCATAGCGGGACGAAGATCGTCGTTGCTGACAGCAAAAATCGACTTATTGATAGCAGTCAGCAAAGCGTGACTGGTCATGCTAAAGCTTGAGGTATCATCAGCTGGTGGTTCTTTCGGAAAATTATCTGGATTCTCTCCCATTACCTTGTACTTACCATTGTCACTGGTAATCTCGATACCAAAATTTTTATCGATATCAAAAGTGAGCGGTTGGTTAGGAAGGTTTTTAAGTGAATCCATCAAAATCTTAGCAGGGATACAAACGCGACCACTATCTTTCGCTTCAATATCCAACTGAATCTTCATTACCGTTTCCAGATCGGTTGCCACAACACTTAAGGTGTTTTTTTCAATCTCAAATAGGAAGTCCTCCAAAATAGGAAGTACATTATTAGAGCCAATCACACCATTGATCTGTTGCAACTGTTTAAGTAGCGCAGAAGAGGAAACAATGAATTTCATATCAACCTTTGTTTATGAGCAAATATAACTTCAAGGCGCCTAAGAAAGGGTCAAAATTTCTTGACATTTTCTGCAAAAAACACCACAATAATGTTGAAAACCGAAGATAGCTGATGGGTTAATCATTAATTTGCCAAAGATGGACGAAATTAAAACCTGGAAAAAGCAACTTTCACCGGAACAAGCGTTGGTTAAAATCCGGCACTACTGTGCGTTTCAGGAAAGAACCCACCAGGAAGTGAAGATTAAACTATCATCGTACGGACTATCCTGGGCAGATGCGAATCAAATTTTGTCATCACTGATTGAAGAAGGTTTTTTAAATGAGGAAAGATTTGCCAAGGCTTTTGTGGGCGGAAAGTTTCGCATGAAGGGATGGGGCAGAAAGAAAATAGAAATGGAATTGAAAAAACGACAGGTTTCTTCCTACTCCATTCAGAAAGCATTGAGAGAAGAAATAGATCCCCAGGCCTATGAGGCCTCTTTGATCAAGCAAATGGAAAAAAAGTGGAATGCCCTTAAGGCGCCCGGCAATACCATTTTTGTAAAACAGTCGAAGGTAAGACAGTATATGCTGTCAAAAGGATTTGAAAATAATATCATTACCAAAGCAATGAAAGAATTGTATGGAAAAACTAATCTTCACAACGATACAGACTAATCTACATTGGGAGGACAAAAAAGCCAATCTGGAAATGCTCGAGAAAAAAGTGTTGGGCATTGCAGAGAAGACCAATATTGTACTTCTACCAGAAATGTTTTCAACCGGATTCAGCATGCAACCAAATTTGTTGGCCGAAAACATGGAGGGAGAAACCATTGCATGGATGAGACATATCGCTAAACAAAAAAATATTATTCTTGGCGGAAGTATGATTGCAGAAGAAGAGGGGAATTATTTCAATCGCTTTATATGGATGCAACCGGATGGTAAGTTTGGGCATTACGACAAGCGACACTGTTTTACACTGGCCGGAGAAGACCAGCATTATGCTTCTGGTAACAAAAGGACAATTGCATCAGTTGGCGGTTGGAAAATTAATTTACAAATCTGTTATGATCTGCGTTTTCCTGTTTGGTCAAGACAACAACTAAAAGCAGATGAACAAAATGAAATTGCTACCGAATATGATGTGTTGGTTTATGTAGCGAATTGGCCAGAACGCAGAAATAATGCCTGGAAAACATTGTTACAGGCAAGAGCTATAGAAAACCAGTGTTTTGTTGTTGGTGTAAACCGCGTTGGAAATGACGGTAATCAACTTTATCACAGCGGAGACAGCATGGTGGTAAACCCAATGGGAGAAATACTATACCATAAGGCCCACGATGAAGATGTACACACCATTACTTTAGAGAAAAGCAAATTGGAGGAAGTAAGAAAAAATCTTCCATTCTGGAAAGACGCCGATGGTTTTATTGTTGTTGATTGATTACTTCCTGAAGGCGTTCCATCCTTGTGCGGTAATCTTATGTGTATTGCCACCTTTGGTTTTGATAATAGCACCTTCTTCAGCTTCGGTGATATAACCGACTACACTAATTTGCTCGTTCAGTGTAATCTTTTCATAATCATCTTGCTTGATGGTAAACAACAATTCATAATCCTCTCCACCACTTAACGCACAAGCTGTTGGGTCAATTTCAAATTTATAGGCAGCCTTTTTCGACTCCTCAGAAACAGGAATTTTTTCTTCATAGATCACACAACCTACTCCACTTTTTTCACAAATGTGTAAGAGTTCTGAACTCAATCCATCACTGATATCCATCATTGATGTTGGAAGAATGTTCTGTGTTTCAAAAAACTCAACCATGTCTTTTCTTGCACGTGGTTTGAGTAGGCGACCAATTACATATTGTTCGTTTTCAAGATCGGGTTGTACTTGTGGACTTTCCAGAAATATTTTCTTTTCTCTTTCTAAAAACAACAAACCAATATAAGCACCACCCAAATCTCCTGAAACACAGATCAGATCACCCTTTTGAGCAGTTGAACGTTGTACAATTTTATCGTTGACGATTTCGCCAATGGCAGTGACCGAAATAATAAATCCCTTTTGTGAGGAACAGGTATCACCACCAATCAGGTCTACCCCATATTCTTCACAGGCTGCGTAAACACCATCATAAAATTCATCTAATGCTTCAACACTGAACCTGCTGCTGATGCCAATACTTAATGTAATTTGGGT
>JACCDL010151375.1_pt1 | contig 32062 bp, 30 predicted proteins | sample 7441931 | NCBI WGS metagenome assembly JACCDL01 (sample SAMN15323437, study PRJNA562643) | freshwater metagenome | isolation source: river surface water | place: USA:Blue River Watershed | collected 2017-08-16 | reverse complement strand
GACGCCCCCGACGCCGCGACCGAAAGCGAAGACGACGCCTCTCTGGCTTGCGTCTTGGTTTTCAATGCCAGTGATCCCAGTGGCGCCAGCGGCATCAGCGCTGATGTGTTGGCAATTGCATCAGTGGGCGCCCATGCTTTGCCTGTGCTCACAGGGGCTTACGCCCGAGACACCGCCCAAGTTTTTGACTTCTTTCCGCTCACAGAAGAAGCCGTAGGCGACCAAGCCCGTGCCATTTTGGAAGACGTGCCCCCACAGGTTATCAAAGTTGGTTTTGCAGGCAGCGCCGAAAACATCAGCATCATTGCCGAGCTCACCGCCGACTACGACGGCGTGCCCGTGGTGGCCTACATGCCCAACCTGTCTTGGTGGGAAGACGACCAGATCGACCAATACTTGGATGCATTTCGTGAATTGTTGTTGCCTCAAACCAGCGTTTTGGTAGGTCACCACAGCACGCTCAGGCGCTGGCTTTTGCCCGATTGGTCCAGCGAAAAGAACCCCGGCCCCCGCGATATCGCAAAAGCCGCCGCCGAATTTGGTGTGCCCTACACCTTGGTCACGGGCCTTACAGCCACCGATCAACAAATTGACAATGTTTTGGCCACCCCCGAAACTGTGGTGGGTCATGAAAAATTTGAGCGCATCGAAGCCGTTTTCAGTGGCGCTGGCGAAACCTTGTCAGCTGCACTGGCAGCTTTAATCGCTACAGGCTTGGATCTTTCTGTGGCGGCCAGTGAGGCGCTGCATTATCTCGACCGTTGTCTAGACGAGGGTTTTCGACCTGGCATGGGCCACGTCGTCCCCGATCGCTTATTCTGGGCACTGCCCGAACCTGAAGATGGTGAGGACGACCCCGAGGGTGGTCCCAACATGAACGCTGATTTTTTTGAAATGCCTATCAATGAAACCAAACACTGACCTCAACGAAACCCTGTTCGAACGCGCCCGCAAAGTCATTCCTGGCGGCGTTAACTCTCCCGTTCGCGCATTTCGCGCTGTGGGCGGCACACCCCGTTTTGTAAAGCGCGCTGAAGGCGCTTACTTCTGGGATGCCAATGGCAAAAAGTACATCGACTACATCGGCTCTTGGGGTCCCATGATTTTGGGCCACGGTCACCCTGCTGTTTTAGAAGCCGTGCAAAAGGCCGCGCTTGATGGTTTCTCGTTTGGCGCCCCCACCGAGCGCGAAGTCGAGTTGGTCGAAGCCTTGCTCAAGTTGGTGCCTTCCATGGACATGGTGCGCTTGGTCAGCTCGGGCACCGAAGCCGGCATGAGCGCCTTGCGCTTGGCCCGCGGCGCCACAGGCCGCAGCAAAATCATCAAGTTCGAAGGTTGCTATCACGGCCATGCTGATGCCTTGTTGGTCAAAGCGGGTTCTGGCTTGGCCACCTTTGGCAACCCCACCAGTGCAGGCGTACCGCCCGAAGTGGTGCAACACACCTTGGTGCTTGAGTACAACAACATCGAGCAACTGGAAGACGCATTCAAAATTCATGGCAACGAATTGGCTTGCCTCATGATTGAACCCATTGCCGGCAACATGAACTTTGTGCGGGCCAGTGTGCCATTCATGAAACGCTGCCGCGAACTGTGCAGTCAATACGGCGCCCTGTTGGTGTTTGACGAAGTGATGACCGGTTGCCGCGTGGCACTGGGCAGCGCGCAAAGCGTTTATGCCAAAAGCATTCCAGGTTTTGAGCCCGACATGACGGTCATGGGCAAAGTGATTGGCGGCGGCATGCCTTTGGCGGCCTTTGGTGGCAAGCGCGCCGTCATGGAACAACTGGCGCCTTTGGGCCCGGTGTATCAAGCCGGCACATTGAGCGGCAACCCTGTGGCCACCGCTTGCGGCTTGGCCACCTTGGCCGAAATTAGCAAGCCTGGCTTCTTTGATGCGCTGAGTGCACGCACCCGTTCATTGGTGGAAGGCCTGTCGGCAGCTGCCGCGGCAGAAGGCGTGCCTTTTGCAGGCGACTCTGAAGGCGGCATGTTTGGCTTCTTCTTGTTGCCCTCCTTGCCCAGCAACTATCCGCAAGTGATGAAAACCGATGGCAGCAAGTTCAACGCCTTGTTCCACGGTTTGTTAGATCGCGGTGTTTACATTGCGCCAGCACTTTATGAGGCCGGCTTTGTGAGCGGCGCGCATTCGGCGCAAGACATTGCGGACACAGTGAGTGCTGCAAGAGAAATATTCAAAGCGCTGTAATTCAAACCGCTTGGAACAAAAAAGGGCTCATCAAGAGCCCTTTTTCTTTGCTTACAAGGAAGCCATCAGTGACGGAAATGACGAACACCTGAGAACACCATGGCCACACCGCGTTCATCGGCGGCGGCTATCACTTCAGGATCTCGCATCGAGCCACCTGGCTGAATGACGCAATTGGCGCCAGCGTCGACCACCACGTCCAAGCCATCGCGGAATGGGAAGAACGCATCGCTGGCCACCACGGTGTTTTGCAAGCTCAAGCCTGCATGGCCGGCTTTGATACTGGCAATGCGTGCTGAATCCAAGCGGCTCATTTGACCGGCGCCCACGCCCATGGTCATGCCGTTGGCACAAAACACAATGGCATTGCTCTTGACGTACTTGGCCACTTTCCAAGCAAACAACAAGTCTTGCAATTGCGCAGGTGTGGGCTGCACTTTGGTGACCACTTTGAGATCGGCCAATTGCAACTCGTGGTTGTCGGCGGTTTGAATGAGCAAACCAGAGCCCACGCGCTTGATGTCTTGCGCGTTGCGGCCTTGTTCAAAAGGCGTGCCGCCTGCTTTGAATTCTGGCAAGGCAATTTGCAATACGCGCACATTGGCTTTGGCTTTGAAAATTTCCAATGCTTCGGGCGAGTAGGCAGGTGCCATCAGCACTTCCACAAACTGCTTGCTGATTTGCTGCGCCGCGGCTGCGTCCACAATGCGGTTCAGGGCAATGATGCCGCCAAAGGCAGAGGTAGGATCGGTTTGGAACGCTTTGATGTAAGACTCGAGTGCATTGGCACCCACAGCCACACCACAAGGATTGGCGTGCTTCACAATCACGCAAGCTGCTTCTGAAAAACTCTTCACACATTCCCACGCGGCATCAGCATCGGCAATGTTGTTGTACGAAAGTTCTTTACCCTGCAATTGCACAGCCGTGACCAAGGAGCCAGGCGCTGGATACAAGTCGCGATAAAAAGCGGCTGTTTGATGTGGATTCTCGCCGTAGCGCAAATCTTGCAACTTCACAAAACGGCCATTGGACTGCGCTGGATATTCTGTGCGTGTGCCGTCTTCCAAGTTGTAAGAAGACAAATAGTCGCTGATGGCGGCGTCGTAATTGCTGATGCGATTGAAGGCTGCCACAGACAAAGCAAAACGGGTTTTGTCAGACACTTTGCCGCTGGCTTTGAGTTCTGCAATGACGGTGGCGTATTGCGATGCATCGGTGAGCACCGCCACGTCTTTCCAGTTCTTCGCCGCACTGCGCACCATGGCAGGACCCCCAATGTCGATGTTTTCAATCGCATCTTCCAACGTGCAACCAGGCTTGGCCACGGTGGCTTCGAAGGGGTACAAATTGACGATGAGCAAATCGATGGTTTGAATACCGTGTTCTTTCAAAGCGGCCATGTGCTCGGGCACATCGCGGCGCGCCAACAAACCACCATGCACTTTGGGGTGCAATGTTTTCACGCGGCCATCCAACATTTCTGGAAACTCGGTAACCTGTGCAACTTCTGTCACAGGCAAACCTTGTTCGGCCAGCAACTTGGCAGTGCCGCCGGTGGAAACCAACTCCACCTTCAGCGCGTGCAGCGCTTGAGCAAGTTCGACGATGCCAGTTTTGTCAGAGACAGAAATCAGAGCTTTCATTTTTTCACTTCAAAAGTTTGTGTTCTAAAAGTTTCTTGCGCAGTGTGTTGCGGTTCAGGCCTAGCCACTCCGCAGCGCGCGATTGGTTTTGGTCTGCACGTTGCATGACCACATCCAACAGGGGCTTCTCCACCACATTGAGCAACATGTCATACATGCCATGCGGCTCTTCACCCGCCATATCGCGAAAGTAATCGTTCAAACTGTCACGGATGCATTCGTCTATTTTTTTCTTGCTCATTCCATTGTCTCCAAAGCCATTTCAGCCTGATTGCCTGAAACAGCCACTGGCATGCGCTCCATGCGCGCTGCCATTTCTTCAAAAAAATCTGCTACAGCCCGCGATTGCAAATCGGCTGACTCCAATGTGTTCATATGCTCTCTGAACAATTCACCGCCTGGTAAGTCGCGCACATACCAGCCAATGTGTTTGCGTGCAGAACGCACACCGGTGAGCTCGCCATACAAACCATAGTGGTCTTGCAAATGTTCCAGCAAAGCCCGCTTGACCTCGGCCACCAAGGGCGGCGCCAAGTACTCGCCCGTTGACAAGAAATGCACAATTTCACGGAAGATCCAAGGCCGCCCTTGAGCGGCGCGGCCCACCATGAGCGCATCTGCGCCTGTGTGCTTTAAAACTTGCAGGGCCTTCTCGGGTGAATCGATGTCGCCATTGGCCACCACTGGAATTTTGAGGGCCGCTTTGACGGCCGCCACCGTGTCGTATTCGGCAAAACCTTTGTAGCCTTGCTCGCGCGTGCGGCCATGCACAGTGACCATTTTGATGCCCACGCTTTCAAACGCCTTGGCCAAGACCAATGCATTTTTTTCGGTGTCGCACCAGCCAGTGCGCATTTTCAAAGTCACAGGCACACCTCGCGGCTCGCAAGCGGCAACCACCGAAGATGCTATTTCGATGGCCAAAGTTTCGTTTTGCATGAGGGCAGATCCCGCCCATTTGTTGCAAACCTTTTTGGCAGGGCAACCCATGTTGATGTCAATGATTTGCGCGCCCTGATCGATGTTGTAGGCAGCAGCCTCGGCCATCATGGCGGCATCAGTGCCAGCAATCTGAACCGCAATGGGGCCAGGCTCACCATCGTGGTTGGCTCGGCGCGAGGTCTTTAAACTTTTCCACAAGTCTTTGCGCGATGTGACCATTTCGCTCACGGCATAGCCCGCACCAAACTGTCTGCACAATTGGCGAAATGGCCGATCAGTGACGCCAGCCATAGGCGCTACAAAAACAGCATTGGGTAAAACGTAAGGTCCGATTTGCATGGACAAGGCGGGAGGAGGAAAAGTCGATCTGCTTAAAAAGGAGGCACGATTGTAATTGCTTAATTTTTCAGCAGGGAAATTATTTTGAAAGAATTTTAGAAAGAGTATTTAAATTTGCACCTTTGGCTACACTCTCAGGCAAATGGAAGCATGGCTCTCACCCCTTTTGGCACAACTCTTGGCATGGTTGGCTTTACCTGAACACGGTCTGTCGACGGTGTTCACCATTGCATTTCTTTCGGCAACCTTGCTGCCCATGGGGTCCGAGCCAGCTGTGTTTGGTTTGGTCAAGCTCAACCCCGAATTATTTTGGTCAGCCATTGTGGTGGCCACTGCAGGCAATACGCTGGGCGGTATGTTGAGTTGGTGGATGGGCTACGGTGCGCACCATGCCTTGGACAAAGTGCGCAGTCGCAAAGACCAACCATACTCTGAAAGTGCCAGCATCAGCGACAAAATGCATTGGCGCGCATTGAAGTGGCTAGAAAAGTTAGGCCCCAAAGCTTGCTTGTTGTCTTGGTTGCCAGGTGTGGGCGACCCTTTGTGCGCCGTAGCCGGATGGCTCAAGATGCCCCTGTTGGCTTGCACCATTTACATGGCGATTGGCAAGTTTTTGCGGTATTTGCTAATGACCAGTTTGCTGTTGTGGGTGTTTTAAAACACATTCAAAACCTAGCGGAACAACAACACCACAGCGATCACTGCCAAGAAAACAAGCAAGGCTCGGCGAAAAGTCTCTTCACTCAAAAAGTGTCGAATTTTTCGCCCCGTTAGAAGTCCTACGAACATGGGGATGATGGCTAAAAATGAATAGCCCACATCGTCCAATTGCATCCGGTCAAAATGCCACATGGCCCCATAAAGTGGCCATGCTGCGTTCAAGTAAATTACACTGATACAGCCTACAAATTCATCTCGCTTCAGCTTCAAAGACATCAAGTAGCTGATCACAATGGGGCCCATCAGTGAAGATGCGCCGCCAAGCAATCCTGAGACAGCACCCACCAAGGCGCCAGCAATTGCTTCTTTTTCGGGCGGAATATTGAAGCTAGGCTTGAAGGCCATGAGCACCACGGCAACGAGGAGGGCACACGCTAGCAAAATGTTCAACTCGCGCACGCTGAAAGACAAAGTCCAATACACCGCAAGCACAGTCACGATGGCTTGCGTCAGCATGAGAGGCCAAAAACGCCTCATACTGGTTTTCAAGCTGCCTTCTTGCCAGACCTGCCAAATGTTGGAAACCAAAACAGGCACCGAGACCAGCGCAATGGCTTGAGTGCTGCTGATAAAAAGCGACATGACGGGCACCGCAAACAAAGGCAAGCCCACGCCCAAGGTTCCTTTGATCAAACCGCCGCCCACGATGGCAGCCGAGCAGATCAAGACGATCAGCACCACATCAGGGCTGAAATCAATGGGCATTTTGGATGGTTTCTGGGTTAGCTGCTGAACAAGAAGTTCATCACATCGCCATCTTTGACCACGTATTCCTTGCCTTCAGCGCGCATTTTTCCGGCGTCTTTGGCACCTTGCTCGCCTTTGTAAGCAATGTAATCGTCGTAGGAAATGGTTTGAGCCCGGATGTAGCCTTTTTCAAAGTCGGTGTGAATCACACCAGCAGCTTGTGGGCCTGTATCGCCTACATGAATGGTCCAAGCGCGCACTTCTTTTACGCCAGCGGTAAAGTAGGTTTGCAGGCCCAAAAGTGAGTAAGCAGAGCGAATCAAACGGTTGAGGCCAGGCTCAGTTTGTCCCAATTCTTCCAAGAACATCTGGCGATCTTCGTCTGACATTTCAGACATTTCAGCTTCCAGCTTGGCGCAAATGGCCACCACGGGCGCATTTTGCGCCGCGGCATAGGCCTTCAATTTGTCGAGCAAGGGGTTGTTTTCAAAACCATCTTCGGCCACGTTGGCCACAAACATGGCAGGCTTGGCCGTGATCAAGAAAAACTGGCTGAGCAGTGGGCGCTCTTCTTTGCTGAAGTCGATGGTGCGAACGGGCTTGCCTTCGTTCAAGGCCGCTTGGCATTTTTCCAAAATGGCCACCAACTTGATCGACTCTTTGTCGCCAGAGCGCGCCGTTTTTTGCACGCGGTGCAATCCTTTTTCGACGGCTGTTAAGTCGGCCAAGCACAGCTCGGTTTGAATCACTTCAATGTCAGAGATGGGATCGACACGGCCCGCCACGTGAATGACGTTGTCGTCTTCAAAGCAACGCACCACATTGATGGTGGCATCGGTTTCGCGAATGTGTGCCAAAAATTTGTTGCCCAAGCCTTCGCCTGTGCTGGCACCAGCCACCAAGCCCGCAATGTCCACAAACTCCACAATGGCAGGCACGATGCGCTCAGGGGTGATGATGGCAGCCAATTCTTGCAGGCGAGGATCGGGGACTTCCACCACGCCCGTGTTGGGCTCGATGGTGCAAAAAGGATAGTTTTCGGCCGCAATACCCGCTTTGGTCAGGGCGTTAAAAAGGGTGGACTTGCCAACGTTGGGCAGGCCCACAATGCCACATTTGAGGCTCATGGAAGACTTTCTTGGATTCTGCGAATAATCCGTGATTTTAAAGGGTGTGCGTGGTCTAATTTCCATCCATGTTTGAAGCCATTTCTCAAAACGCCTTGAAGTGCTCATTGACCACCCCATGTCCGCGCCTGCGGGTTGTGGCCGTGGTTTTGGCCGCTGGCTTGGCTTCCCGCATGGGTGGACAAGCCAAGTGCCTGCTTCAAAGAGATGGTCAAACGCTGCTCAACAGACTGCTTGAGGCACTAGAAGCAGCTGGTATTGACGAAACGGTGCTGGTCTTGGGGCACAACGCAGACCTCATTCAAGCCTCATTGGCTGACCAAGCTCGCACCCATTTTTCGAAGCACAGGGCAGCGCCCATGCAAGTGCACCCCGTGCTCAACCCCAAGCCTGCAGAGGGTCAAAACAGTTCTTTGCACATAGGTTTGGCCAAAGCACGCACGCTCCAAGCACAATGGGTGTTGGTGGCCTTGGCAGACCAGCCGCTGTTAGAAGCAGCCGATTTGCAAGCCCTGATCGCGGCGGTCAAAGCCAGTCCGAACGGCACGCAGATGCTTCAGCCGTGGGTTGAAGGCCAACCGGGCAACCCCGTCATGTTGTCGCAACGGGTCATGTCCGACCTTTTGAGCCACCCACAAAGCGCTTCATCCTCCAACACTTCTTCGCCCTCCTCAGATCAAACCCCCAGTCTGCCGGGCGGCAAAGAGTGGCGGCAAATGCATCCCGAGCTCTGCCACCGGTGGCCCACGAACAACCCCCATTACAGGGTTGACATGGACACCCCCGAAGACATTGCGTCATTGCGCGCGAAATATGGCATTGTTTTAAGCTGGGGCAGCCCCACCTGAACAAGGCTTACCCAACGCCTTCTACAATCGGACGCATGTCGACCTCCTTCACTCCTTTTGACGTTTGCATTCGTGGTGCCGGCATTGTTGGGCGCAGCTTGGCCTTGATGCTCGCGTCACAAGGACTGCGGGTTGCACTGGTCAACCTGCATGCATCGGCCAACGCGGGCCTGGGTCACAGCGACGTTCGGGCCTACGCTTTGAACATGGCAGCCAAACAACTTCTCACCGACTTGCGCTGCTGGCCAGAAGACTCTGCCTGCACACCCATTTTGAAAATGCACATTCAGGGTGATCAAGGTGGCACTTTGGAATTCAGCGCCGCACAGCAAGGTGTGGCAGCTTTGAATTGGATGGTGGATGTGCCTAGCTTGGAAAACAATTTGCGCAAGGCCAGTGGTTTTCAGCCCCTCATTCAAGAAGTGACAGAAAATGTTTCGGCGCCCCTCACTGTCATTTGCGAAGGCCGTGCCAGTCAAACCCGGGCCGAATTGGGCCTGGCATTTGATATCAAGCATTACGACCAACACGCCTTGGCCTGCCGCATTCGCACACAAGCACCCCACTCGCAAATGGCACGCCAATGGTTTCAAAAAACCCATGGTCCCGAAATTTTGGCCTTCTTGCCCATTGGCGGCGAAGCCAGCCATGAATGGGCGGTGGTTTGGTCTCTCACACCTGCGCGCGCGCAAGCTTTGCTGCATGTCAGCGCTGACGCATTCCAGCTTGCATTGCAAGACGCCAGCCAAGGCATTGCAGGCGCGGTTGAACTGACAAGTGAGCGCGCCGTATGGCCCTTGCAACTGGCCAAAGCAGCCCGATGGACCGGTACCATGCCAGGATCAGGGACCGGCAAACAGGCTGCCTCGTTTGCACTTGCTGGCGACGCCGCACACGCCATCCACCCCTTGGCAGGACAGGGCCTGAATGTGGGCCTTGCCGACGTGGCCACCTTGGCCAGCGTCATTCAAGCCAAAGAGTTTTGGCGCCCCCTCAGCGATCTCAAACTGCTGCGCCGCTACGAGCGGGCCAGACAGGCAGAAGTCTTGGCCATGGGCTGCGTGACCGATGGCTTGCAAACACTGTTTGCCGAGCCCTCTGTGCCTGTGCAAAAACTTCGCAACTGGGGCATGTCTGCCTTCAATCAATTGAACCCTCTGAAGAAATGGATGGCCTCAGAAGCCATGAAGTCTTCACGCCAATCTAAACCTTAGGATTTTCAGAGCATGCGTTTGTTTCAAGTCTTCACATCGATCTGTTTGCTTTTGGCCAGCACGTTCAGCTTGGCCCAGGACGCCAACTTGAAAAAAATCTTGAGCGAGCGTTTGCCCTCTTTGCCCAAAATTGAAGAGATCTCCAAAACGCCCATGCCCGGCGTGTTTGAAATACGTGTTCAGGGCAATGAAATTTTTTATGCCGATGCCAAAGGTGATTTCCTCATTCAAGGCGCATTGATTGACACCAAGCAAAAACGCAATTTGACCGAAGAACGCACCGACAAACTCTCGGCCGTTCCGTTTGACAGCCTGCCCTTGAAGTTTGCAATTACTCAAGTCAGAGGCAATGGCAAGCGAAAACTGGTGGTGTTTTCAGACCCCAACTGCGGCTATTGCAAGCGCTTTGAACGCGATTTGCAAAAGATTGACAACGTCACCCTCTATCACTTGATGTACCCCGTGTTGGGCGAAGACTCCAGAGTCAAATCACGCAACATTGCTTGCGCCAAAGACAAAGCCAAAACTTGGAACGATTGGATGCTGCAGGGCATCACACCGCCCGCGGTGGCCTGCGACAACCACAACATCGATGCCATTGTGGAATTTGGCAAAAAGAACCGCATCAATGGTACACCCACCATGTTTGTGGCAGATGGCACACGCGTCCCTGGCGCCATCGATGCAGCCCAAATTGAAGTCTTGTTGAACGCCGTCAAACCATGAACTCGCACGCAGATCAAACTCGAAGACAGGTCAAATGGTTAGCCTACGCTGGCCTCACGCCATTTGTGGGCATGGCCATTTTGCTTTGGTTGGTCGATGCCGACTTGCACCCTTTCTTGGCCTTGGCCATGGCGGGCTACGGCGCAGCCATTGTTTCTTTCTTGGGCGGCATTCATTGGGGCATTGGGTTTAAAAATGTGTCACGCATGCACAATGCACCGATGTTTAATTTTGGCTGGGGTGTGGTCCCATCACTGATGGCATGGGTTGCGGTCACCATGCCCGCTTATGCTGGTTTGCCATTGTTGGCTTTGATCTTGGGCATTTGCTATGCCGTCGACCGCAAAACATATTTAGAAGCCGGTTTACAAGAGTGGCTGCCCATGCGTTGGCGCCTCACGCTGGTGGCTGCCTTGAGTTGCTTGATTGGAGCTGCTGCAACATGAGTTCGAAAAAAACTTTGCCTGCTGTTCACTACAGCATCGATGCCAGCCGCACCCACTCCCACCTTTATCAAATTTCACTCACCATTGCAGCACCTCAGGCTGGGCAGGTGGTGTCATTGCCCGTTTGGATTCCTGGCAGTTATTTGGTGCGTGAGTTTGCTAAAAATCTGCAGAACCTCAAAGCTTCTCAAGGTGGCAAAGCACTCACCGCACACCAAGACAACAAAAGTCAGTGGCACATTCCGTGCAAAGCAGAGCAGGCTTTGCAACTGAGCTACGAGGTGTATGCCTTTGACAATTCAGTGCGCACTGCTTGGCTAGACAGCCAGCGCGGCTTCTTCAATGGCACCAGCTTGTGCTTGCGAGTGCATGGTCAAGAAAAGCTGCCCCACGCACTCACCTTGACAGCCATCAAGGGCAGCACCTGGCATGTTGCCACAGGCCTAGAAGCCAGAAAAGTCAATAAGCAAGGCTTTGGCGACTATGTTGCGGCCAATTACGATGAGTTGGTCGACTGCCCCTTTGAGTTGGGAAATTTTTGGCGCGGCCATTTCACAGCTTGCGGCATTCCGCATGAGTTTGTGGTGGCGGGCGCCATGGCCTCTTTCGATGGGGCTCGTCTGCTGGCCGATACGCAAAAAATTTGCGAGACCGAAATCAAGTTTTGGCACGACAAAAAACACGCAGCCCAAGCGCCCTACAAGCGCTATGTGTTCATGCTCAACGCGGTTGAAGAAGGCTATGGCGGCTTGGAGCATCGCAACTCAACGGCCCTCATTTGCAACCGCCGTGATCTGCCTGCGCTTGGCATGAAAAAAGTGCCTGACGCGTATGTCACTTTGCTGGGTTTGATCAGCCACGAGTATTTTCACACTTGGAATGTCAAGCAATTGCGCCCCGCAGAGTTCAAGCGCTACGACTACACCCAAGAAAATTACACCCAACTGCTTTGGTTCTTTGAAGGCTTTACCAGCTACTACGACGACCTGCTTTTGCGCCGTGCCAAGCTCATTGACGACAGCACTTATTTCAAATTGATCAACAAAACCATCAACATGGTTTTGCAAGCGCCAGGGCGACAAGTGCAGTCGGTGGCGCAAGCCAGTTTTGATGCTTGGGTGAAGTACTACCGCCAAGACGAGAACACCCCCAACAGCACCATCAGCTACTACACCAAGGGCGCTTTGGTGGCCTTGTGCCTCGATTTGTCAATGCGCTCCGAAGGCACGGGCAACCTAGACCAGGTCATGCGAGGTTTGTGGCAACGCTGCCAAGGTGGGCCCCTCACAGAGGCCGACTTGCTGGCTGAACTGCAAGCTCAAACAGGCCGCAGTTGGCACAAAGAAATCAAGGCTTGGGTGCACAGCACGCAAGAATTGCCTCTCAAAACTTTGTTGTCTTCGCACGGCATTGTGGTGCACGAAGACCCTTCTCAAATGGCGCAGCGTTTGGGTTTGAGAGTTGCAGAAACACAAGGTGTGGTGCAAATCAAAACCGTGCTGCGCGGGGGTGCCGCCGAAAAAGCAGGGATGGCTGCGGGCGATGAATGGTGGGCTGTGGCCAGCAGCAAAGCCAAATCGACCACCTGGCGCTTGAAAAAGTTGGACGATTTGAGCTTGCTGCTTGGCAATGACAAAAAAGCCAAGGCCACCATCACACGCGATCAGAAAGTCTTTGAGTTGGACTTGAGCATTCCCTCTGATGTGCACACTTGGCGTTTGAGCTACACCAACTCCGACCACGCACACCAAGCGCGCACCAGCGCATGGTTGGACGGCGCTGCAAACAACGCCGGCAACCACGCTGGCAACGCCGGCAACCCCGGCTAAGTCTTTGCTTTATTTGGCCCGCAGGTCGAGCACTCGCTTGGCCTTGCCTTGGCTGCGCTCCACGCCGCCCTCTGCGCGCAAATCGATTTCGACGCTAGAGCCGATGTAAACCTTGATTTCGTGCTGCAACATTTTGGCTGCTGCGAGGGCTTCTTGGCTGTCTGGCGGGGTACCTGGGCGCGTTTCAACTGCCACCTTCAAATTGTCCATGGGCCCTTCTCGTGTGAGCACACATTGGTAGTGGGGCGCCAATTCGGGGCGCTTCAAAATCAACTCTTCAATTTGCGATGGAAACACATTGACACCGCGAATGATCATCATGTCATCGCTGCGGCCCGTGATTTTTTCCATGCGGCGCATGGTGCGTGCGGTGCCTGGCAACAAGCGCGTTAAATCACGCGTTCGGTAACGGATGATGGGCAAGGCTTCTTTGGTCAGGCTGGTGAACACCAATTCGCCCATCTCACCATCGGCCACCGGCTCACCCGTTTCGGGGTTGATGATTTCGGGGTAGAAATGGTCTTCCCAAATGGTGGGGCCATCTTTGGTTTCAATGCACTCACTGGCAACGCCAGGGCCCATGACCTCCGACAAGCCATAAATATCCACGGCATCAATGCCCATGCGCTGCTCAATGGCCGCACGCATGTCATTGGTCCAGGGCTCGGCACCAAAAATACCAATGCGCAATGAAGTACTGCGGGGGTCAATGCCTTGGCGCTCAAACTCATCGGCAATGGCCAGCATGTAGCTGGGCGTGACCATGATGATCTCGGGCTTGAAATCTTGAATGAGTTGCACTTGACGCTCGGTTTGGCCGCCGCCAAATGGCACCACCGTGAGGCCTAATTTTTCTGCACCGTAGTGCGCGCCCAAACCACCGGTGAACAAGCCATAGCCATAGCTCACGTGCACCATGTCGCCGGCTTGCGCACCGCCAGCTCGAATACTGCGCGCCACCACCGTGGCCCAAGTGTCAATGTCGCGCTGGGTATAACCCACTACGGTTGGCTTGCCGGTGGTACCGCTGGAGGCATGAATGCGCGAGCAGCCCGAGCGAGGCACGGCAAACATGCCATAGGGATAGCTGTCGCGCAAATCGGCTTTGGTGGTGAACGGAAACTTGGCCAAATCGGCCAATGATTTGCAATCACTTGGGTGCACACCCGCTGCATCAAACTTGCGCTTGTAAACCGGTGAGTTGTCGTAGGCGTGTTGCAGCGTGGCCTTCAAGCGCTTGAGTTGCAAGGCGCGCAGTTCATCGGTGCTGGCTTTTTCTATGGGTTCTAAAGGCAAACGTGAGGGGGTGCTCATCAAAAATTCTCCGTCGAGTTTCTGCGGTTCTAATTATTCAGGGATGACAGTGCCTTGAATCTGCGCACTCTTGCCTCTGAACATGGCAATCACTTCACCCTTTTGGTTGGTCACTTTCATGTCGTAAATACCGTGGCGGCCACTCAAGGCTTGCTCTTGGCCCACGCAAGTCAACACATCACCCAGCTGGCCTGGTTTTAAAAATTCAATGCTGCAGCCTGCCGCCACCGCCACCTTGTTGTAGCTGTTGCATGCAAACGCAAAGGTGGAGTCGGCCAGTGTAAAAATAAAACCGCCATGACAGATTTTGTGACCATTCAAATGCATCTCTTTCACCGTCATTTGAATCTCAGCACGGCCAGGCTCACATGAAATGAGTTGCATGCCCATGGTGTCTTTGCTGGCTGTGTCCACGGCAAACATCGACTCACCCACTTGCTTGGCCAAATCAATGGCCGCTTGGGAAGGCGTGGCGAGTTGGGAATGGGTGTTACTCATGTTCATTCACCTTTGAAATGGGCAGGCCGTTTTTCCAAGAAAGCTTTCACACCTTCAAAGTAATCGTGCGATTGACCCAGCGCCGATTGGGCATCGCGCTCTTGGTCGAGTTGCTCTGACAAACTGCGTGTATGAGCCCCCGCCATGAGTTTGCGCGTGGCCACCAATGCCTTGGTAGGCATGACTGCCAATTTGTCGGCCATGCTCAATGAGGCAGCCACAGCATCTTCGGCCACATCCCAAATCATGCCCCACGCCTTGGCTTGCTCGGCCATCAATTTGTCGCCCGTCATGGCCAATGCCAAGGCACGGGGCAAACCCAAACGCTCGACCAACAACCAACTGCTGCCTGCATCTGGAATGAGGCCAATCTTGCTAAAGGCTTGAATAAAACTGGCCTGAGGTGAAGCAATGACAATGTCGCAAGCCATGGCAATGGAGGCACCCGCGCCAGCGGCCACGCCATTGACGGCGGCCACCACCGGCATGCGCAACGCTTGAATGCGGCGGGTGGTTGGATTGAAGGCTTGGTCGATGATGGGGCCAGGGTCTGCACGTTTGACGGCATCGGGGCCAGGTGTGAAATCAAACTCCGACAAATCGGCACCGGCACAAAAACCTCTGCCAGCCCCTGTCAACACCATGGCTCTGATTTGCGGATCGGCTTCAGCTTGGTCAAACGCTGCCCACAAATCGTGGTGCATTTGGCGCGTGAAGCTGTTCAAGGCTTGGGGGCGGTTCAATGTGACCAAGGCCACGGCGCCGCGTTTTTCAAAGGTCACTGACAAAGTGTGTTCTGTGGACATGTTCGAAGCCTAAAGATTCGCGAAAAATGAAAATGTACCATTAACCGACCGATCGGTTGGCTAATATTTTCCCTTGATTCAAGCCCCTTTGGCATCCCGTTATAGTCAAGGGTTGTGGCGTTTAGCACCTGTTAGGAGAAACCTTTTGTCTTACGAAAACATTGAAGTCCGCGTTGAAGGCGGCAAAGTTGGCATTGTCACTCTCAATCGCCCCAAAGCCTTGAACGCTTTGAATGGCCCCCTGATGGATGAACTGGGCACTGCCCTCAAGGCCTTCGATGCCGATCAAGGCATCGGTTGCATCATTGTGACTGGCAGCGAAAAAGCCTTTGCAGCCGGCGCCGACATTTCGGCCATGGCCAAGCACAACTTCAACGATGTCTACAAAGAAGATTTCATCACCCGCAACTGGGAAACCATTCGCAGTATTCGCAAGCCGGTGATTGCGGCCGTGAGTGGCTTTGCCTTGGGCGGTGGTTGCGAATTAGCCATGATGTGCGACTTTATTATTGCGGCTGAAAACGCCAAGTTTGGTCAACCCGAAATCAAGTTGGGCATCATTCCTGGCGCTGGCGGCACACAGCGATTGCCGCGCGCCGTAGGCAAATCAAAGGCCATGGACTTGGCCTTAACAGCCCGCATGATGGACGCGCAAGAAGCAGAGCGCGCAGGCCTGGTAAGCCGCGTGGTGCCTACCGACAAATTGATGGACGAAGCCTTGGGCGCTGCCCTGGTCATTTGCGGCATGGGCCAATTGGCCGTCATGGCTGCCAAGGAATGCGTGAACCGCGCCTTTGAAAGCGGCCTGAGCGATGGCGTGATGTTTGAGCGCCGACTGTTCCATTCGATGTTTGCAACAGAAGACCAAAAAGAAGGCATGGACGCATTTTTGAACAAGCGCGCACCTCAATTCGTGAATCGCTAAGCCGTACCGCTCTTTGCAAAACTCACTCACCACAGCGCCCATCGTTCCGACGATTTGGCGCTTGACCCTCCCCAACCTTTTGGCCATGACCGCCGGTACGCTGGTGAGCATTGCTGAAACTTGGTATGTGGGGTATTTGGGAACCATGTCATTGGCGGGCATCGCCTTGGTGTTTCCGTGCGTCATGTTGCAGCAAATGCTGTCTGCAGGGTCTATGGGAGGCGGCATTTCCTCGGCTGTGAGCCGAGCACTGGGAGCCAAAGACCTAGACAAAGCCAACGCCTTGGTGTTGCATGCCGCCTTGATCTGCCTCGGCATGGGCTTGTTCTTCACTGTCCTTTTTATTGTTTGGGGTGAACCTATTTTTCGCTTGCTAGGTGGTCAGGGCGAAGCACTGGTGCAATCTTTGGCCTATGCGAATGTGGCATTTTGGGGCGCCGCGAGTGTTTGGCTGACCAACGGTTTGGCCTCTGTCATTCGCGGTTCTGGCAACATGAAAACGCCCTCCTTGGTGTTGTTGATCACTTGTTTGGTGCAAGTTCTTTTGAGCGGTCTTTTGGGCTGGGGTTGGGGGCCTATTCCGAGTTACGGCATGGCGGGCATTGCCATGGGATCGGTCATTGCTTTTAGCGCTAGCGCTCTTTATTTGTTGGCTTACTTGCGATCTTCTCGCAGCATGCTGCGCTTGAGTTTCAAGAGTCCATTGTCGAAGCCATTGTTCTTAGACATTCTCAAAGTGGGCGCTATGTCAAGTTTGTCTTCTTTGCAAACTGTCGCCACCATTTTGATTTTGACGCGGCTCATTTCAAGCTTTGGGCCCGAAGCCTTGGCTGGCTATGGCATTGGCACCCGCTTGGAATTTTTGTTGGTGCCCATGACTTTTGCATTTGGTGTGGCCTGTGTGCCTATGGTGGGCATGGCATTGGGCGCGCAGATGGTTGAGCGCGCCAAAAAAGTAGCTTGGGCAGGTTCTGTGATGTCTGCTTTGCTGGTGGGCAGCATTGGTTTGTTGGTGAGCTTTTGGCCTGGCGCGTGGTCTGAAATGTTCACAAGCAACACCACCGTTTTGTTTCATGCCCGTGAGTATTTTCAATGGGTGGGGCCTTGTTATGGTTTCTTTGCCATTGGTCTGTGCCTGTACTTTGCATCTCAAGGCGCAGGCAAGCTTTTGGGGCCGGTGCTGGCAGGTACCTTCAGGCTGGTTGTGGTGGCTGTTGGTGGCTACTGGCTCATCCAAAACAATGGCAGCATAGAACAGATGTTCATGCTCATTGCTGCAGGCATGGCGAGCTTTGGTTTGCTCACTGCAGTGGCGGTTTGGAAAGTCAGCTGGGCTCGGTGAATTGAAGCAGCATCTGGCTGCTTCAGGCCTTTTGAATTTGAAAGACAGGGCGCCGCTCACCCACTTGTGCGCCCTTGATGTTTTGAATTGGCTGCGAACGCCAAGCTTGTAAAGCGACACGCTGCGCGGCGTCCAACCACCCCAACTGCTCAAGCGCTTCTATGGTGGCCGCAAACAACGCCGCCTTGTTGCCATCGGCAATCTTCAAAGCCAGCGCTTGCCCTCTTGAACGACTGGCCACCACTTGCACGCCATCAGCGCCCACCTTGGTCACCCAATCGCCACGCCCTGCGCGCATGAGGTCTGCATCGTTGCGGCCCGTACCCGACACCAGTTCTGGGTGGGCTGTCATGGCTTCGCCCAACAGTTTCAAACTGTTGCCATACTTTGAATCAGACTCGGGAGTGGCCAAGCGGGCATAAGCCCTGGCCAAGCTGGAAAGTGGCATGGCAAAGTTGGGCGCAGAGCAACCGTCTACGCCCCAAGCCATGTCCTTGGACGCCACACCCGCAACATCTGCCACTGCTTTTCTAACGGCCTGCTGCAGTGGGTGGTCTAAGTCGGTGTAGGTTTCAGTGGGCAAGGCATGCAATGCACAGTAAGCCAAAAAACCACTGTGCTTACCGCTGCAGTTGTGATGCCGCTCATCGTATTGAAAGCCATCGGGCAAGGGCTTGTCGTTGAAGCTAAATCGATATGGCACATGGCAGCCACAACGCAGTTGCTGGAAGGTGGTGCCGCTCTTTTGAAGAATGGACGAGACCTGTGCCACATGCATGTCTTCACCGTTGTGACTGGCACACATGAGCGCCAGTTCTTGAGAAGTGAAACCAAAATGTTGGGCACCTCCGCTTTGCATGAGGGGCAACGCTTGGAGCGCTTTCAAGGTTGAGCGTGTGAAGCAAAGCCAATGAGGATTGCCAGCAGAAGCGATCAATTTGCCATTGGCGTCTGTCACGGCCAAAGCCCCCATGTGCAGGCACTCTGAGATGCCGTTGCGAGTGAGCTCAATCATGGGAGCGAAGTTCATAGCGCCTTTGTCAAACAGTGATTAGAAAGGTCGATTGACCCGCCTTTCAAGGCGTGGCAACACACCTGAACCCGATGTAGCCCACTCGGGTGTCTTTGGGCTTGGTGGCCAAGTCATCTGCCACCTGCCGACTGGCGTCATACCACCACGAAGCCCCGCGGGTGACTCTCTCGTCACCACTGCCGGTGTCAACCCACTCCCAGACATTGCCGCCCATGTCATACAAACCATTCACCCCGGGGCGGGTTGTCATGACGGGCACATGGCCTGTTCCGCGCCACAGTGAACCCGCGGGGGCTGTGCCCATTAAAGAAGTGCAGCCTTCTAGGCAATGACTTTGGCGCGCGCTGTCACCGTTTGGATAACGATAACGTTTGCCTGAAACAAAACCGTCAGGGGCTGGCGATCTTTGTTCAACATACGCGGCATTGACCCACTCGGTATCACGTGGCAAGCGCTTGCCTTCGTGTTGACAAATTTTTTGAGCCTCATCAAATGTGAGATGAACTGCGGGTTCATTGTCTTGGGCTGGAACGCCAAATGGCGCACGCCAAGTCCAGCCTTTTTTAAGAACAAAGCCCGCCTCGTAAATAAAGCCACCGCCTTCTTTTTCAGCGCGGCTGACAAACCCCGTGCTTTGCGCATAACGCTTGACCTGCGCCACGCTAACCTCGTGGGCGTCCCACAGCAAGCCATGCACTTTGAGTTGGGTGCCAATTGGCAAATTGGCTTGGGTTTGGGCGAGCGCCGACGCAGCCACACTGAAACCCAAACAGATCCCAAACAGGTTCAAAAGCAGTGAGATCCTGCTGATGCAACTTGGCATTTTGAAATTAGAGCTTGCGGGCAACCCAAAATGTGGCGCCCTCTGAACCATACAGCTCAGAGTGTTCTACGCCTCGCGCAATAAAGAAACCCTGACCCGCTTGATAGGTCTGTACGCCTGAATCAAAAGTCAATTGCACTTGACCTGCAGACAGCTGAACCTTGACGTCAAACGGGTGGGTGTGTTTGCCAACCGCGAGGTTGGGCGCCCACTCTTTTTGAACAACCTCGTCAAAGCCGTCTTCCATGGCTTGCGCAGTGAATTCCGTCAAATTGGCATGTGATTTCATCATTCAAAACAGATAGACTGTCCCTTTAATAAAGCATCAGATCCTAACCAATTGTGAATCATTTGTCTTTTGATCTGACAAATGCTTGGGTAAACCAAACACCTGCCTCAGACGTTGAGAGCTTAATCACTGGAGACAATCATGAAAAAGCTGCTTGTTTTAATGCTTCTAACCCTTAGCGCATCTGCCATGGCGCAACACCACAGCCATGGGTTCAGGCATGGGCATGGCTTCGGTCATGGGCATGGGTTCGGGCATGGCCATTGGGCCCGCGGCCACTCAGGCGCTTGGAATTGGGCAGTCCCTGCGGCCATTGGTGGTTTGATCATTTACGAAGCCACCAGGCAACCCGTCGTGGTTCAGCCCAATCCGGTGATCATTCAGCAGCAAACTCTGCCCTTGCCCCAAGCCAACCCCACTTGCACCCCCTGGACAGAAGTGCAAAGTTCAGACGGCACCATCACCCGAACTCGCACCTGCACGCAATAAACTTTTTTGACTCGAAATACGTCCTTCAAGGACGCCGGCCTTCAACCTTCACAACGGGAGGTTGAATATCAACCATGCCATAGGGCCCTGTCACTTCGCCCGTCAGCATGTTGCCGTTCACAAGAACCTTGACTGCCTTCAACAGCCCATCGGCATTGACAAAACTGAAGTGAAGCGTAGCCCCATCCATGCGGGCACCCAGCACATTTTGGGTCTTCCCTTGAAGGGTCAAAGAACCCGCCACTCGCTGAAACGCTTGGTCTAGTTTCAGTGTGGCCACACTTTTTTCATCTAGCCCCGACACACTCCAAACACCGGCCACCTGGGCTGGCACTGTCCAAAAGTAGCCTGTGGCGTTGTTCGCAGCAATGACCTCATCGGGCTCCCAATCGCCCATGGAGAAGTTGTGTGAAAGCACACGGGTGCCAGGCTTCATGGCCAAAATGGTGGGGCGAAGCTGTGCATTCAACTCTTCCAACAGATACATGGTAACCACCGTGGCTTTGGAAAAATCTTCCTTGAAGATGTCGCCGTGCACAATGCGCACGCGATCGGCCACGCCGGCTCTTTGAGCATTGCGCTGCGCGAGGGCTGCCAAATCTTTGTTGTACTCAATGCCCCAAGCTCGGGCGCCAAAATGGCGTGCTGCTGCAATGGGAATCTTGCCGTCCCCCGCACCCAAATCAACCAATTCATCTTGGGGTCCCACTTTCGCAGCCTGCAACATTTTGACAATCAGGTCATCGCCAGTAGGCAACCACATGACGTCCTTGCCCATTTGGCCGCGCTTGGGCGCATAGGTTTCAGGCTGCAACACACTGCATGCCTGAAGAAACAAAACAGCGCACAAAATCAGACTGCCAAGGCTCAGTGTGCGTTTGATGTTGGGGTGGGTGAATTGCATTTGAGTGAATTGCATTTGAAATAGATACCGACAAACAAGCCGCTGACTTTATGCCAAAGTCAGTCGATGTCAAGAGTCGCTTCGTAGGGTCACTTCGTGGGGTCTCTTGCTGGCTTCAAGACAATCTATCTGAAGCCACCTAAAATTTACGATGCGGTTTTCACAACCATCACACACCTTCCCCCACACCCATGAAATTTCCTACGCCCAAGCCTTCCCTCAAATTGCGACAGTGGTCCATCTTGGCAGTGGGGATGCATGCTGTGTTGGCATTTGCCCAAAGCAGTGACAACCAAGAAGTGCTGGTCCAAAGCGGCCGCTTGGCACAGCGCCAATTTGATGCCCCCGCATCGGTTTACGCCATCGATGGTCAGACCATTCGCAATTCAGGGCTGCAGGTGAATTTGTCCGATGTCTTGAACCAAGCGCCCGGTGTGGTTGCCCTGAATCGCAACAACTACGCCCAAGACGTTCAAATTTCGATCCGAGGCTTTGGTGCTCGGTCGGCATTTGGATTGCGCGGTTTTCGCTTGATCACAGACGGTATTCCAGCCACCACGCCTGATGGTCAAGGACAAGCGTCTACAGTCAGCCTCACATCCGCTGACAGAATAGAAGTCTTAACAGGCCCCTTGGCACAGCTCTACGGCAATTCGGCTGGTGGTGTCATTCAAGTATTCACCAGAGAAGCTGAACCCGTTCCGACGCTGCAATCTCAAATCGTGACGGGCAGCGATGGCTTGTCGCGCACCGACTGGCAATTTAGCCAACGCTCTGGCAATGTCAGTTTTGTGGGCGACTACAGCACTTTCCACATTCAAGGCTACAGAGACCACAGCGAAGCCAAAAGAGAACAGATCAACACCTTGATGCGCATTGATGTCAGCCCCCAAACGCGCATCAAACTCGTCGCCAATTTGTTTAGCATGCCGTATGCCAAAGACCCGCTTGGCCTAACCCTTGCTCAAGTGCTGGCCAATCCGAAGCAAGCCGGCAACAACGCTGTGGTCAACGACGCACGCAAAACAGTGAGCCAAGAACAATTGGGCGCAGTGCTCGAACACCAAATTGATCCCCAAACCCGAGTTCAAGCCCGAGTGTATGGCGGTGCCAGAGAAAACCTTCAGTACCAGGCCAGTTCAGCCACTGCAGGATCGTGGGTGGGCCTCGATCGAAACTTTCACGGCCTAGGCTTTCAGGTGCAAGGAAAAAATCAACGGCTTGCCAATCAATCCTTCGATTGGGTGGTGGGTTTCGATCAAGACTTCTCCGGCGAAATGCGGCAAGGCGGTCCGGCCAATGCGGGCGCCAAAGTAGGCAGCATCAATCGGAGTGAACTGAACGAAAGCACCAACAGCGATTACTTTGCACAAGCAAACTGGCGCCTTTTGCCTCAATTGAGCATCACCACCGGCTTGCGCTCCAGCACCATTCAGCTGCAAAGCCGAGACGATTATTTGGCAGATGGCGCAAATGGCTCTGGCAAGGTCACTTACAAAGCGGTCAATCCTGTGTTGGGGGCCACGTGGCATGTCAATGATGCGCTCAACCTTTACCTTAATTCTGGTCGTGGTTTTGAAACGCCCACTTTGTCTGAATCGGTTTACACCAAGTCTGGCAGCGCTGTACTTGGCCTGTTCAATGCCAGCTTGGTGCCCTCACGCAGCCAGCACCTTGAACTTGGCGGCAAATGGACACCCTCGCCACAGACTCGCATCGATACTGCGCTTTTTAGAATTCAAACCGACAATGAAATTGTGACCAGCCTGTCGGTTGGTGGCCGCACCGCCTTCACCAATGCACAGCAAACGCTGCGCCAGGGTCTTGAAATTTCTGCGCGTCATTTGTGGAGCCCGCACTGGCGCACGCTTGTCTCAGCAACGGCCATCAATGCGCAATATGGCGACAACACGCCACTGGCTGGTAAGTATTTGCCCGGCATTCCTAGGCAACAACTTTTCTCTTCCATCGCTTGGTCTGAAAAAGGCTTTCAGCATGCCAACAAAATTTCTTTGTCAGGCAAAGAAGCCAACTTAGATTGGGTGGCTCGCTCGCGACTTTGGGCCAATGACAGCAACGATGCGTCAGGCACTGCCATTGGCTATGGGATGTTGAATGCGCGCGTTAGGCAGCACTTTCAATGGGGCCAAGCGCAAGTGGTCGCTTTTGTTGGCATCGACAATCTGACAGACAAACGCGCTGTGAGTTCCGTCATCATCAATCAGGCCAACAAACAATTTTTTGAACCCGCCTTGCCACGCAATGGGGTGATAGGCGTCACGGCCAAACTGGCACTTTGATAGGACAGTTGCTCAAATGACTTAAGGGTTAACCCAGTCAGTTTTTGCAATCACCCTTTGATGAAGTCAAGTGTTTTTCAAGGCCCTCTTTTTTTGTGCCGCCTTCAGTAAAGTCGGTGTTCATAAAAAAAGGAGAACGTTTTGAAAAACACCGTGATTCGTCAATTCAAACAACTGGGTTTGCTTGTGTCTTTATCGATGCTTGCTGCTTCTGCACAAGCGCAAGCACCAGCGGCAGCGCCTGCGCCAGCACCAGCGTGGAAACAAGGTATGCCAGACAACATGGCTACTTCCACCTTGGCACCCTTGGCCGGCAAACTCACTGCCACCAAAGCAGCTGACGTTCCCCTCGACAAAATCAAGCTCCCACCAGGCTTCAAAGTTGAAGTGTGGGCCGACAGCGTGCCAGGCAGCCGTGCCATTACCCAAGGCGATGGCGGCAAATACTACGTGGGCACACGCCCGCTTGGCCGCATTTACGAAATTACCGACAACGGCACAACACGCACATCGCGCGTGCTGGTTGACAAGCTCAATCAGCCTACTGCTGCCTACAAAGATGGCTCTTTGTTCGTCATGTCCGTCGACAAAGTATTGCGCTATGACAACATCGACAAAAACCCGAACGTTGCGCCTGTCGATTTGACAGCCAAGTTCAACTTGCCACCTGAACAACACCACAATTGGAAATACATTGCGTTTGGTCCTGATGGCAAACTCTATGTGCCATTTGGCGCGCCTTGCAACATCTGCGAACCCCCTAGCGCTGAGTACGCACAAATTCGCCGCTACAACGCCGATGGCTCTAACATGGAAGTTCTGGCCCGCGGTGTTCGCAACACCGTTGGCTTTGACTGGCACCCCGTCACCAAAGAATTGTGGTTCAGCAACCATGGCCGTGATTGGATGGGCGACGACACCCCCAACGACACCATGAATCGTTTGAAGGTGGGTGGCCACTACGGTTTCCCAAGCTGCCATCAAGGCAACTTGCCCGATCCCGATGTCAAACGCGCCAAGCCATGTGATGGCATTGAGCAACCCGTTGCGCTGATGGGCCCTCACGCCTCCAGCATGGGCGTGAAGTTTTACTCTGGCAACATGTTCCCTGCCGAATACCGCAATGTGCTGTTCAATGCGCGCAAGGGCTCATGGAACCGCACCAAGAAAATTGGTTATGACGTGGTCATGGTCCGCGCCGATGCCGATGGCAAGAATGCCAAGGTTGAACCCTTCATGACAGGCTTCTTCAACGAAGCAGATCAATCCTTCTGGGGACGTCCTGCCTATTTGCATCAAATGAAAGACGGCTCTATGTTGGTTTCTGACGAACAAATGGGCGTCATTTACCGCGTGAGCTACAGCAAATAAGAATGACATTGAGATCTCAATGGAAGGTTTTGGCCTTCCTGGGGGCGGCCATGTTGGCGCCCCTTTTTTCTGCCGCTCAATCTGTGCCCTCGCGGGCCGCTTTGTGTTCAGCGTGTCACGGACCCAACGGCAACTCGCAGTTGAAGGATGTGCCTTCGCTTGCGGGCCAGCCCAAAATTTTCATTGAAAACCAGTTGGTCCTCATTCGCGAAGGCATGCGTGACATTGCGCAGATGAAGGGCATGCTAGACAACGTGCCCGATTCTGAACTGACAGCGCTGGCGGTGTATTACGCATCGCTGCCCGTTGCAAAGCCCACCGCCAAACGTCAAGCAGCGCTTTTCACTCGAGGGGAAACGCTGTCGCAAGAAATGCGATGCGGCATTTGTCACTTGCCAGCTTACGTGGGCCGTGAACAAATGCCTAGACTGGCAGGGCAACGTGAAGACTATCTGCTCTACACCATGCGCGCCATGAAGGCCAATCAAGCTGTTGGCCGAGACTCCATCATGATTGCATCTCTGTATGGCATTTCAGATGAAGACCTGCAGGCCATTTCCCATTACCTCTCCAGATTGGCCCACTGAGTGAACTGAAATTGCTGGCGATTTGAAAAGACCCATAAGGTCTTCAATCTTCAATCTTCAATCGCCAGTGATTTTTCTTTCGCGAATGATGGCACCAAATCGTTTGGAATCGTCACTGGCACGCGCTCCAAATTCTGCAGGCGTGAGTGGCAAAGCCTCACCGCCTAAATTTTGAATTCGTTCTTTCAAAGCAGGCGTGGCCAAAATGCGATTGATTTCACGGTTCAATTTGGTCACAACGTCTGCAGGCGTTCCCGCTGGTGCATAGAAGCCGAACACAGAATCGGCATCAAAGCCTTTGAGACCTGCCTCTTCCAAGGTGGGCACATTGGGAAACAAGGGTGAACGCTTCAGACTGCCCACCGCCATCAGCTTGAGCTTGCCTGCACGAACTTGGCCTAAGCCAATGCCTGGATCGAAATAAAAATCGAGCTGACCCGCCAGAACATCTTGCAAAGCAGGCGCAGCGCCTCTGTAAGGCACATGAACCGCAAACAAGCCAGCCTGACTTTTCATCATTTCACCCGCCAAGTGCGGCGAACTGCCATTGCCGGCAGAGCCGTAGGAAAGACGGCCAGGATTTTCTTTGACGTACTTTAAAAATCCCTGAATGTTGTCAGCTGGGAAATTGGGTTTGGTCACCAAGTAAACCAAGACCCTGGCCGCCGATGCCACCGGAATCAAATCTTTGGCTGGATCGAACGACATGCGTGCGTAAATATGAGGATTGACAGACACCATGCCACCCGAGCTCATGAGCAAGGTGTAGCCATCGGCGGGCGACTTGGCCACAGCCTCGCCACCCAAATTGCCGTTGGCGCCGCCTCTGTTTTCCACCACCACGGGTTGACCTAAAGCCTCTGCCAAAGGAATGCCAATGGCACGGGCAATTTGATCTGCCGCACCGCCCGGTGGGAAATTAACTACAACCTTCACTGGCTTTGAAGGCCAAGCTTGAGCCAACACATTGGTGCAAAGCGCAGCGCCCATGAAAAGCATTGAAAGCGTGATGGTCAGCGCCCTTTTGGTAGGCTGAGTACGCACAGATGAACCTTGGGTCTTTGTCATTTTGTCTCCCTTGAACGAGTTGCGATATTCATTTTTTTGTGATGGCTTGGAAAGTCTACGAGTTGCTTGATTTGATTCTGGGATTCTTCATCCACAAAATGGGTTGCGCTTTGACGGGCCGAACAGGCGCACCATGCAAGCTCAAAGCTTGATCCAAAAGTTGTCCTGCCTCATCTTGCAAAGCCGCTTTGCGGATTTGCGATACAGCAGCGGTTTGTTCTGCAGCCGTCTTGCTTGCATCGGGCACACAAACCGTTTTGAGAATGTGCAATAAATTGTCCTTGCCACGCTCATTGGTGCTGCCATAACCCTTGATGAGTTGTCCGCAGCGAGCCACTTCCAAAGCCAAATCGGTAGACACAGCGCAGGCACTGGCAATGCCATGCAGCCATTCTTCGATCAAGGCTTGCTCTGTGATGTAACGGTGACCATAAGGCCTGAATACGCGCAGCAGCGACAAGAAGCGAAGGCTCAGCATGCCCAGCACCGAATGACGGGCCAGCTTGATGGGCATTGACCACGCTTCCTTGCCATTGGCAACCCGCTGGCGATCCCACTTGAGAAGCGCTTGCGCCCACGACATGGGCAGCATGGCGGCGAGCTCTGGCACACCAGGCTTGAAGTGATCGTAGACCTTGAGCAGTTCACCTTCTTGGAGTTTGACCTCTTGCGAGACACGGTCCCAGCGTTGGGACCGACTTTTCAAGTGAGCCACTTGAATGATGTCGTCGTAGGCCATCCACAAAGCCAGCCAGCGCGTGGCTTCCGTGGTGACAGGGCACGCAGCAGACCCGCCAGGTGCAGATGTCTCAATGTGTTTTAACTTTTTCAAACGCTCTACCATCAACTGGGCATAAGCCTCATTTTGATATTGATGGACCCGCTGATATGCCAAGGAAAACAGATGATGAAGGCTGGGTGGAAACTCGCTCAGAACCTGCTGGGGTACGCGAGTTTGAGTACCCATGTTGGCTGTCAGTTCTGAAAAATCACTTTCGCTGTTTTGCAATGTGGGCAATGCAGGCGCTGGAGGTGGTGCTAACAACTGATCGAGATATTGCGTTTGCTCTCGCTGCTTGCTCACGCGCTCGAAGGCCAAAGAGAAACCGCGCAGACTGGCTTTGGCCGAAGCGCTGTTGCCCGCTAAAACACTTTCGTAGTGCACCCGCGCAAATGGCAACAAACCACTGGCGGCAATGGCACCCAACATCACCGCACTCACCATGGTGCCCGCTTCTTGACACAGATGGGCCATGTCAAGCACATGATGGCGCAAGCTGTTTTCGGCAATGACATCGAGCAGTGCAGTTTCATCACGGCGCCCATCGCCCATGACCATCTTTTCTGCAGTGGTTAAAGCACGCGACGATGAACTGATGACGCAGGTTCGGTCGTTGGATGCAAGGCCATTGGCAATTTGCCTGGCCGTTTCCAACAACTCCGAAGAGACCAAGGCATCGAGTCGGCCCGGCAAGGGGTTCAGGCCCAGCACGGGCAATTGGCCCTTCAGTTGCAAGCGGGGGATGGGGTAAATTTCGAGGTAATAAGTGGTGGCGCCTGTTCTTTGGGCCACACCTGGAATGGAGGTGGCTTGCGCAGGATAGTCGGCAAGCCTGGCCACATCGATCAACCAATTGGCCAACACCCCACCACCCTCGCCCCCTAAGGCACACAGCAAAATAGAAACAGGTTGTGTCATCGGTGAATTTCTTTGGGACCCATTACGCAGGCTGCAACAGCCGGGTGAAGGCGTTTTGCAAACGCGCAAACAGGCGTTCGGTCAACTTGGGATTCTGAATAATTTCGGCGCGGTAGAAAGAAGGACACAGCGTAGCGGCATGGGCGTTTTCGCCGCACAATCCGCAACCAACACAACCCTCAATCACGGTAGCCACTGGGTCTACCTTCAGGGGATCGGGATTGTCTTTGAGCGTCAAGGTGGGGCAGCCAGACAACCTGATGCAAGCATGATCGCCATTGCACACATCTTCGTCGACGCCATATTTGACGCGCAAAGCGCGCTGGCCAGTGGCCTTCAATTGAGCCAACCAAGGTTTGATACGCCGCTGACGCTCCAACTGGCATTCCCCTTCCGCCACAATCACTTTGAGACCCTGAAAATCGGTTGTAAACGCTTCAGTGAGCGTGGCCTGCATTTGAGCCACCTCATAAGTATGAACAGTTCGCAGCCACTTCACGCCCAAGCCTTCTAAGGTGTGTTCAATGACCTGGCTGGTGTGCGCCAAACTTTGACGCTTGTCTGGATTGGCGTCCTTGGTGGCCTCCGAGGGCGTATTGATAATGTCTTGCGTGCCCGTGGCCGAGGTGTAACCGTTCTTGAAGATGAGGAGAACCGCATCATCGCCATTGAACAGCGCGCTTTGCACTCCGGTTAACAGGCCGTTGTGCCAAAAACCACCATCGCCCATGACAGACAGCACACGGCGCTTCATGAGGGGCGATACCCCAGCGCGACTGGCCAAACTCATGCCATAACCCAAGATGGAATGGCCCACCGAGAAGGGCTCGAATGTGGCCAAGGCATGGCACCCAATGTCGCCAGAGACGTGCACCGGCCCCACTTTTTCTTGGGCCAATTTGAGCGCCGAAAACACGGGCCTCTCGGGGCAACCAATGCACATGCTCGGGGGCCGTGCGGGAATGGGTGTGCCCAGCATCGTTTGAACTTGTTTGCGTCGTTGCACATTGCTCTGCAACCAGCTGCGCGTGGTTTCGGGTACGGCATTCGGACGGTGCTGATCCAAAAACTTCAGCAAGCCTTCGGCCATGACTTCTGCCGAGTACTCACCGCCACTTGGCAGCATGTCTTTGCCGTGAACAGGGGTTTGCAAATCGAGTCGACGCAACATGAGCGCCAATTCTTGCTCGATGTATTCGGGCTGTCCCTCCTCCAGCAACAGCACGGCTTTTTTGTCTTTGCAAAAGTCGGTGAGCTCAGTGGGAACCAAAGGATAGGTGACGTTCAAAACCAAGATAGACAGGCTTGAAACGCCAAATGCATCCGACAAGTCAAACTGCTGAAGCGCTCGGATGAGTGTGTTGTAAAGACCGCCTTGAACAATCAACCCTAAGTCTTGGTGAGAGGTGCCTTTGAAATGCTCATTGAGTTGATTGGCCACAATGTACTCGCGCGCAGCAGGCAGGCGGTGTTCTACTTTGCGCTTTTCTTGCGCAAACGTGACTGGCGGGTGAGCCAAGCGCATGTAGTTGAAACTGGCTGGTTCTTGCAACAAATTCTTTTTGGAAAGAAGAGGCGCCACATTGTTTTTGGCTACAAACTGTCCGCGCACATGGCACGCCCGAATGCGCAATTCCATCATGACGGGCATGTTGGAGTGCTCGGACAATCTGAAGCCATGCTCCACCATGTTGACCATTTGCCCCAGCTCTGGCCGCGGGTCTAGCAAACACATGCCCGACTTGAGGGCATAAGCATGTGTTCTTTCTTGAATGACGCTGGCGCCTTCGCCGTAATCCTCACCCACCACAATGAGCACGCCACCCGTGACGCCAGGCGATGACAAATTGGACAACGCATCTGCAGCTACGTTGGTGCCCACAATGGACTTCCACGTCACTGCGCCGCGAATAGGATAGTGAATGGAAGCACCCAACATGGCCGCCGCGGAGGCTTCGTTGGAGCAAGCTTCAACATGAACACCTAGCTCGTCCATGTAGGGCTTGGCTTGCACCATCACGTCCAGCAAATGCGAAACAGGTGCGCCTTGATAACCACCCACATAAGCCACGCCTGATTGGAGCAAGGCTTTGGTGATGGCCAGAATGCCTTCACCTTGAAAGACCTCGCCATCACCAGCACGGAGGGCCTCTATTTCCTCATGAAAAGAAACTTCCACAACTCACCCTCCTGCAATTGAAGTGTTATTGCGGTTCAATCTTGGCTTCGCGAATGGCTTTGGCCCACTTGGCTGTTTCAGTTCTAGAGCGTTGTGCCAGCGCTTCAGGCGAACCTGGTGCCGTTTCAAAACCCAATGCAGAGAATCTCTCGAGAATGGCTTTGTCGTTGGCAGCCGCATTCAAGGCCGCGTTGAGTTTTTGAATCATGTCGGCTGGTGTGCCCGCTGGCGCAAACATGGCGAAGTACGCAATGAGCTCGTAGTCTTTCAGGCCAAGTGCTTCATTGACTGTGGGCAACTCAGGAATGGCTTTGGAGCGCTGAGTGGAGGTGACTGCCAAGCCGCGAATCTTGCCGCCCTTGACTTGGGGCAACATGACTGCAAAGTCGGCGGTAAACATATTGACCTGCCCACCAATGAGGTCGGTCATGGCGGCGGGGCCACTCTTGTAGGGCACGTGGGTCATTTGAATACCGGCCATGCTGGCCAACATTTCTGAGGAAACCAATTGAGATGTGCTGGCACTGGCAAATGTCACTGTTGTCGGCTTTGCCTTTGCCAGGTCGACAAACTCTTTCAAATTCTTAACGGGTACATCGTTGTTAACGCCCACAATGAGGGGCACCGAGCCCATATAACCAATAGGCGCAAACGCGGTGTCTTGGTCGTAGGGCAATTTCTTCATCAGGCTTTTGAGCGCTGCGTTGGTGCTGTTGGTACCAATGAGAATGGTGTAGCCATCGGGAGCCGATTTGGCTACAGCGTCAGCACCCAGCATGCCATTGACGCCAGCTCTGTTTTCAACCACGATGGGTTGACCCAAAACTTCAGACATTTTTTGTGCAAATGCTCTGCCAATTTGATCGGTGGCGCTGCCGGCTGCAAAGGGCACGATGGCCTTAATGGGTTTGTTAGGGTAGGCCTGCGCTTGAGCTTGTGTGGCAACCAGTGCAACACCCAAACCCAACATCACGCTGAGCAAACTTTTTTTCAAACCAGCCATACAAGAATTTTTCATAGCATCTCCAATTTAACGAAACATGTTTATTCAATCACAAGACTGAGCAGTTTGGCGCTGAGGCATTTTCCGTGTGCATCAAGGGACAAAGAGCGCGTCACGCCGCCACCTAAAGCATTGTGCATCACAAAATTGAGCGCGCCAAGTTGGGGCAAGCTGTAACGCACAACAGGCCCCTTCACAATGCCAGCAAAATGCACCAGCACTTTTTCTGAGGTAAGGCATTTCTCAATCAACTCAAAATGTTGTCGATCGTAGGCAATGACCGAAATGGTTGATCGGTTGCCCTTGTCACCGGTTCGGGTGTGTGCAATGTCTCTTAAGAGCATATCAGGCCAGCTCCTCAGTGCCATCTAGCAAAATGGTTTGAGTTTGAATGGCACTGCGAGGGATGAGCATCGATGCGGCCGCAATCACCTCGCGCACTGATTTGCTGGCACCCCCACCAGAAGCAGGACCGTTGGTGTACAAGGCTTCTACCTCGTTGGTTACATGAAGCGCCTGTGCCTGGGTGTCTACACGCACCGCAATACGGGCACGCACCTCGGAAGGTTCATGCGAAGGCCGTGTGTCACCCAAAATGGCATTCACGCCAATCAGGTCGTAGCGCGCTTCAAAATGGCCAAACCCAGCGTCGGCCAATCGGGCTTTGACAAGATCGAGGGCCAACTGCCCTCTGGCTTG
>JACCDL010527691.1_pt1 | contig 32121 bp, 31 predicted proteins | sample 7441931 | NCBI WGS metagenome assembly JACCDL01 (sample SAMN15323437, study PRJNA562643) | freshwater metagenome | isolation source: river surface water | place: USA:Blue River Watershed | collected 2017-08-16 | reverse complement strand
TATTCTCCGTGCTGGCCTGATCGGCGCGCGGAGCGGGCGTCTTAGAAGCCGCCCGATACCCCCGCGCGCTGGAGATAGGCCTTGTCGCCTGCGCGAGCCGGGTTTTCCAGTGTATAGGAAAGGTTGCCCTGTTCAGGGTGGAACAGGTGCTGGGCGGGGTCTTCGCCCCCGGTATCGAGCTGGTCGAGCAGGCGCTTGCGCATGTTTTCGAACAGTTTGCGGTCCGCCAGATTGGCATGGGGCAAGGTCTGACTTCCCCGTGGGCGTAGCGTAAGCAGCACGATGACGCTCACGTCGCTGGTGGTTTTGCCGCGCGAGCTGAACAGCTTGTTCAGGATCGGCAGGCTGCCAAGCAATGGGGTCTTGTTCTCTGCGCGGCTGTTGGTTGACTGTTCGCCGCTTGAGATCAGGATCGTTTCGCCAAACTTCAAGGTGGCAGTGACACTTGTCACTGTGCGTTCTTTTTGGACCGATTCCTTGAAGGAGCCGGGTCCAGCGCCCGGAATAAAGTCTTCGAGGCTGGCGTCGATCGCCAGCTTCACGCGATCCTGATCGATGAACTTCGAGCCGATGTTGAGAGTAAGACCATCTTGCATCGTTTCGACACTGCTCGAAAGATTGCCGTTGGCCGCAAAGGTCAGGGTGCTGCCGATTTGGACGTTGCTCTTCTCGCCATCATAAATCAGCACAGCTTGCTGCGCCTGAATGGTGGATTTACCGCCGGTAGAATTGGCAACATTGAGTGAATAAGTAACGGATGGCACCGTTACAGACAATTGGCGCTCAGCATCGAGCGTGCTGCTCGTGACAGTGTCGGAAAGCCTGTCGCGCGAACTACGCCAAGTCGAATTCACCAGATTGGAGCCGAATTGCAGAGTAAGTGCGTCGAGCAAGTTAATCCCAGACGAAGTTGACTGGATCTCATCCCGGCGCAGGATAATCAGATCAACCATCCCCATTTTATCGTCTGATTGCGTGTCTTGGGCGCTGCCGTCACCGTTGGGATCTGCAGTGATCGGAGTGCCGGCGGTTTGGAGCGCCATGCGCGGCACAGTCCGCCCCATTTGCTTGATCTTGGTCACATACATGTTTGCGGCGTCGACCTGGCCTTTTTGGCGTTCAATCGCCGCGCCTGTGGTTAGTTCGTCAAAGCTTTGCGGTTCGCGCAGATCCAAAGCGCGTTGCCACGACTTTTGCGCGAGCAAAAGGTCTCCAGCGCAGAACGCCGCACGGGCGAGGGCATAGAGAATGAGGGGATCGTCAGCCTTGATGGCTGCTGCTGCCGAGAAATGTTCCTGTGCAGTGACCGCATCGCGATCATCCATCGCCATGAAACCAAGTTGCACGTGCGCGGGCCAGAACGAGGGGTCACCCTTCAGTGCCATCAGGTAGCCGACCTTGGCCATTTCGCGCTTGTCAGTGCCCATCACCGATGAGGATTCATAAGCAAGGCCAGCCAGATAGTTCAGGCGGGGGTCAAGCGGGGCCCGCTTTAGTGCTTCATTGATTTTCGTAATATCATTAGCTGCAACGGGTTTCGCTGCCAGCGGTACTGGAGTTACAAGTAGCTGTACGATTACCAGAGCGCTAACGCCAGTGTTAACACGTGAAAACATCAGTTTATCCCCGAAATGCCCGAATCCTGTCTATCGGGAAGGGCCTTTATGACGTTTATGGTGGATCGGCAAATCGAGATTTGGATCATGTTATTACGTGGTACCCAATATTGACGAAGCTTGTGGCCAAGTTAGACAAAAAGGGCCGTGACCTATTCTAAGCCTCTGCAAGCAGCGGAGTTTCCTTGGGGTAAGATGCGTACGTACGTGTGGTGGGTCGTGCGGCAGCATTGAAGGAACATTATGATGACGAACTTTTTTAAGCGTGCGCTGGCGTTCATCGCCATCGCTGGTGGGGCGCTCTTCGCCACCGCCACTCCTGCCTATGCCGGAGCCCCCGCGGTTGTTTGCGGCTGGGAAAAGGATGTATCGACCAGCGCCGGGATCAAGCGGATCGCGATCTTCTATCGCAACGACCTGACCGCCAAGAGTCAGAGCCCGGTCATGAACGACGACCAGTGGCAGCGCGCCCAGTGCGACGGCTACAACGGCACGAAGGGCGCGATCGATAGGATCGCTGACTCCATCAAGGCCCAGTATGGCAACATGGATGGCTGGATGAAGCAGCGCTATGAAACCACCTATGCTGACAACTGCGGCAACCCCGACGATGTCGTCGAATTCTTCGGCAACTGGAAGAACGTCAGCGGTTGTCCGACCTTCGTCTGGGGCAAAGAGAATTACGCGACCGCGAGCCAGCCTTCGCCGCACGACCTGTTGAGCTGCATGTACAACGGCCGCACCTATTCGATCAGCTATGACTCGACCGGTGTCCTGTTCCAGGATGTGGACAACAAGAAGATCTACAAGATGGGTTACCTGCAGCTGAACTGCGCTACCCAGCCGAACTACGTTGATCCGCCGAAGTAATTCGGTAGCTCCGATCAAAACATACGGCGCCGAACGGTTCTTCGTTCGGCGCCGTTTTTGTTTGAGCGGATTAACCCGTAGCAACCACCCAAAGCATTTGCCGCTGCCTCAATTGCCCGTGAAGGCAGCCTTGCCGTCTACCAGCTTCAACGTCACAGAGCTGTAATCACAGACGTTGACGCCGGAATAGACAGCCGCGCTCAAATCGCTGAATGTTGCGCGCAAGTCGTAACGGCATTTGTCGGCTTCTCGGTAGAAATCGATCTCCCTTCGGGCACCGCTATCAAGCTTCATCCCGTTGTTCGGGTTAAAGGGGGCCGGGCTCCACGCCGAGGTAGCAGCAGGCGTAACCTCGATCTTGTATATCGATTTGCCGGTCGAATTGACTACGAGAAGGGCCCAGGCATCGGCCTGCGCCGCCGTTCCCGACGCCAGGGCGACCAAGGCTGCCACGCCGATAACTCTTGAGAATGCCAATGTTCCAGCTCCGATGCGCGCAGTCAGCCTGATCAGGCGGCCTGCTGCTTGATCGCTTCCATCAGGGTCTTCAGCTTGTCGATTGTGTAAAGCATGCTTTGCACCTGGGTCTTGTTGCCCAGCAGGTTGCTGACCCGCGCGTCGATCTTGGCCTGCACCTTGCTGGACGCGTTATCCTTGGCCTTGTCCCGCATCGCTTCCAGCTGGCCGAGGTAGCCAAATGGCGCCGTGAACGAAATCGTGCCGAGCCCAACTGTCTTGTCATCGCCGCTGTAATGGAAAACGGCACATGCCTTCAGCTTAATCTGGTTGCCGGAAATGCTGTCCACGCCGAGATACAGTGTGGCGGTTACGTGGCCGCCATAAATGATCTTGATTGGAATGAATTTACCGCAGGATCCGGTGTCTGATCCCTTCATCTCCCTCAGCCTCTTTACAACGTCGAGAGGTGTCCGGTCGCTGTCTGACCATTGCAGCCAGGAACTGTAGACAAACCGTTCCTCCAGTTTGGCCAGGTCGATGCCTTTGGTGGTCACACCCGAAGCGGTCTGCTTGATGTTGGATGCGCAGTATTCGAAGTCGATCGTTGTCGTCTGATCTCCATCCGGAGAGCCGCAGACGTTATTGATGAACGGAAAGAACTTCATCTGCACGCCCATCTGGATGGTCCGGTCATGCCCGTCATAGCTGGGGGTGGCCCGAGCGTAGCGCTGGAACAGGGTGATGCCGTTGTCCTTGATCGCTTCGAATTGCTCAATCCGCTGCTGGAGCTTTGCGGCGCGCTTGACCAGCAGACAAAGCTTGTCACGGACGCGCTCATACCGCGCTTCCTGATCGGGGGAGAGGGCAACGCCCTTGGCCTTCAGCTGGGTGTAGGCGACCTGCGTGGAGCAAAGATTGCTGGCATAGCCAATCTTCTGGGCAGCCGTCGTGTCCGTGAAGTTGACTGTGTTCGACTGCATGTTGACGTTGTCGCGATAAAGGTTGCCGCCATTGTCGAACGACATATCGTAGACCACGTCATCGGCGCCTGCCGGGTCTGATACTCCGAAATAGCCCTGGTATGTCGCACTTATGCTGTCGATCGCTGACTCGTAATCCGCATAGGAACTGGCGTTCGCCTCCAGGCTCTGGGCGGCGGCTATCCCCGAGTCGAGCAGGAACAGGGCACCGGCGACAATCTGATATTGTTTAAAAAATGTCATGATACCCCATCGAGGCGCAGCAAGATTGCTGATGAACGCTGCTTTGCTGCGCCCCGAAGGCGAGGATGTCACGCTTTTGAGAAGAAATGGTCGGGGAAAGAGGATTCGAACCTCCGGCCCCTGCCTCCCGAAGACAGTGCTCTACCAGGCTGAGCTATTCCCCGACCGATCATCGCCCTTCCGAGGAGGGGCAAGGCAGGAGGGCGCCTATAGATAGCGAAGTGCGGGGTGGCAAGCGGGCATTCGCATGTTTATCGTCTCAGCATGGCTACTGCCCCGATTCCCTCCGCTTCGCCCCGCCAACCGCACTGGGAATGGCAGTATCTCGACCTGATGCGCCAGATTTGGGAGCATGGGGACGAACGGGTTGATCGCACCGGGGTCGGCACCCGTTCGGTTTTCGGTACGCAGATTCGGTTTGATCTCGCGGGCGGGGTCATGCCGCTGGTCACCACCAAGCGTGTTTACTGGAAAACGGCGGCGCGCGAATTCCTGTGGTTCTTGACCGGCGAGACCAATATCCGTCCGTTGGTTTTGCAGGGCGTGAAGATCTGGAACGAATGGCCCCACGCCAATTACGTGAAAGCCACGGGCGATGCGATTTCGGTTGAGGCCTTCGCCGAGCGCATCGCCGCCGATGCCGGATTCGCTGCGCAGTGGGGCGATCTGGGCCCGGTCTATGGCAAGCAATGGGTCGATTGGCCGGTCTATGTTCCGGCGGGTGAGGGGCTGTTCAGGCGCGGCGAGGGCGTGAACCAGGTTGCCCAGGTAGTGGAAAGCCTGCGCAACAACCCCGGCAGCCGCCGCCATATCGTGGAAGGCTGGAACGTGGCCGAGCTGGACCAGATGTCGCTGCCGCCCTGTCACAAGACCTATCAGTTCCATGTCGGCAATGGTCGCCTGAACTGCGCGCTCTATCAGCGCAGCTGCGATGTAGCACTGGGCTTGCCGTTCAATCTGTTCGGGGCGGCGATGTTCACGCGGTTGCTCGCCCAGCAGTGCGATTTGGAACCGGGTGAATTGGTCTGGATGGGCGGGGACACGCACCTCTATTTGAACCACGCGGACCTGGTTGAGGCGCAGCTGGAACGAACCCCGGCGGGCAATCCGACGATGACCATCGCGCGGCGGCCCGATTCGATTTTCGGCTATGCGATTGAGGATTTTGATGTGCGCGATTACGCGCCGCAGGCCCACATTTCCGCGCCTGTGGCCGTTTGAGCGGATAGTTGACGCTGTAACCGCTTTGAAATAAAATAACGCTCAATTGGAATATTGCTTCCAAACCCTGTGGAAGCGGGAGAGCGCGAAGGATGGCCACCGGACCTGATCCTGCGAAGGCTGCACGCGGCAATCTGCCGCCGCTGCAATTGCACGTGCCCGAACCGAATTTCCGGCCGGGTGACCCGGTTGACTATTCGTACCTCGACATTCCGCCTGCCGGCCTGTTGCCGCGTCCGGATGAGACCTGCGCAGCCACTGAAACGACACCGCTATGCAGCGGGATGGTGCGCGTACTTGATGACGATCACGTGGCCATGGGGCCGTGGGATCCCAAGCTCGATCCCGAAACGCTGCGGCGGATGCTGCGGGCGATGGCGCTGACGCGCGCCTTTGATGATCGGATGTATCGCGGCCAACGCCAGGGGAAGACCAGCTTCTACATGAAGTGCACCGGGGAAGAGGCCACTTCGGTCGCGTCGACCTTTGCCCTCGCAGCCGACGACATGGTGTTTCCGTCCTATCGCCAGCAGGGCATCCTGATCGCGCGGGGCTATCCGCTGACCGAGATGATCAACCAGATCTACTCGAACAAGGCTGACAAGCTGAAGGGCCGACAGCTGCCGATCATGTATTCCTGCCGTGATCACAACTTCTTCACGATCAGCGGCAACCTGGCGACACAATATCCCCAGGCCGTAGGCTGGGCGATGGCCAGTGCGATCAAGGGGGACAGCCGGATTGCCACGGCCTGGGTGGGTGAAGGCTCCAGCGCCGAGGGCGATTTCCACGCGGCGATGACCTTTGCCGCGGTCTACAACGCCCCGGTCGTGCTCAACGTGGTCAACAACCAGTGGGCGATCTCCAGCTTCTCGGGCTTTGCCGGGGCCGAGCGCAGCACCTTCGCCAACCGCGCGGTCGGATACGGCATCGCCGGTATCCGGGTGGACGGCAACGATGCCCTTGCGGTTTATGCCGCCACCCGCTGGGCCGCCAACCGCGCCCGCGCCAATGGTGGACCGACGCTGATTGAGCATTTCACCTATCGCGCCGAAGGCCATTCCACATCGGATGATCCAAGCGCCTATCGATCCGCCCAGGAGCGTGAGGAATGGCCGCTGGGCGATCCCATCACCCGGCTGAAGCGCCACCTGATCGCGCTGGGCGAATGGTCGATCGAGCAGCAGGAGGCGATGGACGCAGAACTGGTCGAACAGGTGAAGGCTGCGACCAAAGAGGCTGAGAAGAACGGCATCCTGGGTCACGGCCTGCACCACCCGTTCCACACCATGTTCGAGGACGTCTACAAGGAATTGCCCTGGCACCTTGAGGAGCAGGCCGAACAGGCGATCCGCGAACGCCAGATTAAATGGCCCGAATGGAAGCCGGAATGACCGAGGCAGCCACCACCACGCGCCGCCTCAACATGATCGAGGCAATCAACGATGCGCTCCACGTGATGATGGAGCGCGATAGCAATGTTGTCGTCTTTGGCGAGGACGTTGGTTATTTTGGCGGCGTTTTCCGGGCGACGGCAGGTTTGCAGAAGAAGTTCGGCAAGCACCGCGTCTTCGATACCCCGATCAACGAATGCGGGATCATTGGCGCAGCGGTGGGGATGGGGGCCTATGGATTGCGTCCGGTGCCGGAAATCCAGTTTGCCGACTATATCTATCCTGGCCTCGATCAGCTGATCTCGGAAGCGGCGCGGCTGCGTTATCGCTCGGCGGGCGAGTTCATTGCCCCGATGACCGTACGTTCGCCCTTCGGCGGAGGTATCTTTGGCGGGCAGACGCACAGCCAGTCTCCCGAGGCGCTGTTTACCCATGTCGCCGGTTTGAAGACAGTAATCCCTTGCACGCCTTATGACGCCAAGGGCCTGTTGATCAGCGCGATCGAAGATGACGATCCGGTGATCTTCTTCGAGCCGAAGCGGATCTACAATGGCCCGTTCGACGGCTATTACGACAAGCCGGTTGAGCCCTGGGCCCGCCATCCCGACAGCGAAGTGCCGGAAGGCTATTACAAGATCCCATTGGGCAAGGCGCGGATCGTGCAAGAGGGCGAGGCGATGACCGTCCTGGCCTATGGCACCATGATCCACGTGGCCGAGGCGGTCTGCCGGGAAAAGCGCATCGACGCTGAGATTATCGACCTGCGCACGCTGGTTCCGCTCGACATAGCGACTGTGGAAAAGTCTGTGCAGAAGACCGGCAAATGCCTCATCATCCACGAGGCGACCCGCACCGGCGGGTTCGGGGGAGAGCTATCGGCGCTGGTTCAGGAGCGCTGCTTCTACCACCTCGAAGCTCCAATCGAGCGTGTCACGGGCTTTGACACACCTTATCCGCACAGCCTTGAGTGGGCCTATTTCCCCGGACCCGTTCGCATTGGCGAAGCGGTCGACCGGCTGATGAAAGCGTAAACGATGGGCAAATTTACCTTCAGGCTTCCCGACATTGGCGAAGGCATCGCTGAGGCCGAAATCGTCGCCTGGCATGTCAAGGTGGGTGACCGGGTCGAGGAAGACGGCAAGCTGGCCGATGTCATGACCGACAAGGCCACGGTCGAGATGGAAAGCCCGGTTTCGGGCGTTGTGCTCGAAGTGGCCGGGGCCGAGGGCGAGATGATCGCCATCGGTTCACCGCTGGTGGTGATCGAAACCGATGGAGCTGGGGAGGCTGAGGAAGCCGCGCCTGCTCCGAATGTTGAAGCTGCGCCAATTATTGAACACGAACCCACTTCCGCTCGGGCTGAGCCTGTCGAGGCCCCGTCCTTACGTTTGGAAGAAACGCCAACCGCCCAAGTGAAGGGCGGCCCTTCACCCAAGGATGACTTCTTTCCGACAAGCTCAGGGCGAGCGGATCATGGGGCAAAGGTCCTGGCTAGCCCCGCCGTCCGTGCCCGTGCTGACGATCTCGGGATCGATCTTGCGCAGGTAAAGCCGGCCGATGATGGCCGTGTCCGCCATGCCGATCTGGATGCCTTCCTCGCCTATAACGCCGCTGGCGGCTTTCGTGCTCCCGGTGGCAAGCGCGCCGACAGCCAAGTCAAGGTTATTGGCCTTCGCCGCCGCATTTCCGAGAACATGGCCGCGTCAAAGCGCAACATCCCGCATTTCTCCTATGTGGAGGAATGCGATGCGACCGCGCTGGAGGAAGTGCGCGCCCAGCTGAACGCGGCGCGTGGCAACCGCCCGAAGCTTACCCTCCTGCCGCTGCTAATCACCGCACTGTGCCGGGCGCTGCCGGACTTCCCGATGCTGAATGCCCGGTTTGACGATGAGGCGGGCGTTGTGACGCGCTTTGGCTCCGTTCACCTTGGCATGGCGACCCAAACTGATGCCGGGCTGATGGTTCCGGTGATCCGCGATGCGCAGGACAAGAACCTGTGGCAGCTGGCGGCGGAAATTACGCGCCTGGCCGAAGCCGCGCGCAATGGCACTGCGAAAAGTGAGGAACTGTCCGGTTCGACCATTACGCTGACCTCGCTTGGTCCACTCGGCGGGGTGGCCCACACGCCGGTCATCAATCGTCCCGAAGTCGCGATCATCGGTCCCAACCGCATTATCGAGCGGCCGATGTTTGTTCCCGATGGAATGGGCGGTGAGCGCATTGCGAAGCGCAAGCTGATGAACCTATCGATCAGTTGCGATCACCGCGTGGTCGATGGATGGGACGCGGCAAGCTTCGTCCAGGCGATCAAGCGCCTGATCGAAACGCCGGTCCTGCTGCTGGCTGACTGATTCTCAGCGGACGATCGCGCTATAGGCGATTCGGCCCTGGCCGCGCGAGGCGGTGCGGGGATCGACGCGCCAGCGAACGTGGGTAACGTCCTCGGGCGTGGCCACGCGGCTTCCCACGCGCAGTGCATTTAGTCTGCCCCAGGTGCGGCCGCCATCGATTGAGACTTCCTCATCGCCGTTGGCGCTGCCCTGATAATAGACGGAACGTGGCAGGGGATTGGTGACAATGAAGCCGCCATCGCCGCCCATCTTGTACCAGCGCACCACATAGACCACCCGGTCACCGCGATTGAGATCGCTTGCAGGCTGCAAGCTCCGCCCGGCGGGGGCAGCGCGCTCGACAAAGACTGCGCTATCCAGCGAGACGGCCGGCGCTGCCTGCGCTGCAGTGCCGAACGCAGCCAGAGCAGCAGCGATTGCGATCAGCTTTGCGATGCGGTTCACGAGATAGTCCCCCTTCAGGCGACCGCAATTTGCGGGTCGCTGAGGGGGTTCTCGCAACAAGGAGCAAACGAAAGGTTAACGACCTGTTTCGGGGCTTGGTAAAAGTGTTTTTAAACTTCTGCACTGGTCGTCGCGAAGGCTGTTGACAGCCCCCGCAACAGACCGTAGTGGCGCGGCTCCCAAGTGGCTGCGCGGGTGTAGCTCAGTTGGTTAGAGTGCCGGCCTGTCACGCCGGAGGTCGCGGGTTCGAGCCCCGTCACTCGCGCCACTTGGGATGATTTTCTTAGAAAGCGTTGGAATAGTTAACGGCCTGGCTGCCAGCTGGCAGGCTGATGATCATGCCGTCATGCGCCAGCTTGAGGTCGCCACCAAACTGCTTGGGTGCATCGCCCACGAACAGGCGCTCAATGAGTTTGGCGGGCGGTGCCGGCACCATGTGGTACAACACCAGAGCCCTGGCGCCCGCTTCCTTGGCGGACCGCGCCGCGTCTTCAGGGCTGGCGTGATAGCCCGGAATGTCTCCCATGATCTTGGCCTGGTCAGCACGGCCGCGCTTGGCAAGCTGTGCCTGCATTGCGCCAATCATCTTGGGGTTGAGGGCTTCGTGGAACATCAGGTCCACGCCCTTGGCTGCGGTGACGAAATCCGGGGCGTAGACGGTATCGCCGCTGATCGCGAGCGAACGCCCCTTGTAATCAAGCCGGTAACCAAACGCCGGCTTGATCGGATCATGGATCACCCGGATTGCCGTGATCTTTACGCCATTCTGATCGAAGACAACCTTCGACGGTTGCCCTTCGGCAAGATCGACGATCTGCGCCGCGCCGCCAAACCCACCCGGTCGGGCAACGGCGGCGCCATGGTGGGCAATGCGGTATCCGCTATCGAGCTCGTAAGCCTGCCGCAGGCCAGCGATGACCTTGTCCGTGCCTGCTGGGCCACTGACGGGTAATGGTGTGCCGCGCGAGCCGGCAATCCATGCCTGGAGCAGAAGCTCGCCAAGGCCATCGATATGGTCGGAATGGAGGTGGGTGAGATAGGCACCCTGAAGCCGATCCATCGGGAAGCCCATCCGGCCGAGCTTGCGGATCGAGCCTGAACCGGAATCAAAGATAAATCCATCGCGGCCAGCCAGAACGGCAAGGCAAGGTCCGGCGCGGTCGGCATCCGGCATCGGTGATCCAGAGCCGCAAACGTACACGTGTATGCCATCGGGAAGGGCGGCCGAACGGTCTAAACCAACGTTATTCTCGATCGCTGCATCAAAGGCACGCTGCGCCAACTGGTCGCGTGCAGCCAACAGTCCCAGGCCGGTAACCAGCACGACCCCGGCAAACCCCAGGCCGATCTTGCGTTTGATGTTCACGATGTACTCTCCCGGTCGACCCGGTGAAAGGTTGCCGAAGGCAACCCGTTCCGGCAAGCAAGTTTTGTGCACGTGAGGCGAGACCTTGTTGAAACACTGCGCGCCGTGGCGCCTGCGCTGGCCCTAGCCCGCCACCCTTGGTGGATCCTTGGCAGTGCGGCAGTGGCGTTGCATGGCGCCGACCCGGGCGATGTCCGAGATGTCGATATCCTGCTGGATGCACGGGACTGTCCGGCCGTTTTCGCCAGCCTTGGTATCGCAATTGCCGCAGGGCAGGCTGACAGTCGGTTTCGCTCTGCGCTGTTTCAACAATGGCTTGGCGGCTGCCTTCCGGTTGAATTGTTCGCCGGATTTGCCGTGCTGGAGAAAAAGGCGTGGCAGCAGGTGGTGCTGCGCTCACGGCAGGCCATACCCGTCGCCGATTTCACGGTCTTTGTTCCGGAGAAGGCCGAACTGATTACGATAATGCGCAGATTTGGCCGGCCCAAGGATCTGGGACGGATCGCGGCCCTCAGCCCCAGCGGCCCGTCTCCATCCAGATCAGAAAGCGCCTGAGCGGCAAAAGCCAGACTATCCCCAGCAGGATATAGACCGGGGTCTGGATCAGCGCGTGACAGCCGCCGATCAGCGGCGCGACATAGCGCGCGATCAACACGCCGTAGACCATCAGGACAGCCAGCAGGGCAAGCAGGCCGATGGGAATTCGCCAGGTGGGCTGGGTGCGCATCAGAAAGGTCCGTAAAGGCGGGTGGGGGTAATCACCGCGTCGAGCGGGCGGTCGTGCGGTTCGGTCGGCAAATGATCAACCAGCTGGCAGTCCCAGGCAAGGCCGATGGCAAGTTGTGGCGGGTGCTCCGCCAGCCAGCGATCATAATGGCCTGCACCCATACCCAGCCGGTCACCGCGGACGGTAAACCCCACCAGCGGACAGAACAGCAAGTCGGGGATCAAGGCCGGGCATTCGGCTGCGGGCTGCCGTGATTTGAAAGGATCGGGCCCAAGCAAATCATCAACAAACGGGTTGCTCCATTCGCGGAACAGCATTGAAGCATTGCGGTCGGCAAACCAGGGCAGGGCGACCCTGTGCCCCCGTTCAAACAGCCACCGGGCATAATGGCCTGCCGGCGCTTCACCTGACATCTCATGGTAAAGGCCGATGATGGCCCCCTCGGGGATCAGGCGGGCGACGGCCTCTGGCGGACGGCGGAACAGCAGGCCACGCTGCATGGCCGGGATTGCGGCAACATGATCGCGGCGGCGTTGTCTCAGTTCGGTGCGGAGCACCTGCTTGTCGATCACGCTTGGCTCCGCGCAGGGGTGGGTGACGGGACCACCGTGGGCCGTTGCCGGGAAATCCTCTGACGCCTCGACGTCAGGTGGGGACCATATGTGCCAGACCAGGGTCCGACCAGGGACAGCCCCCATGGATTGCTTATAGCCTCAGGGATTTTCGAAGGCTCGCACCGGGCAGTACCCGTCGCCGCTCTAGATAGGCTAGGTCGGCTCAACCCTCAAGGGCCAGCGCGCAGGCTTCCAGCTTTGCGGCGATTGCTTCCAGGCGCTCGGCCTGGTCATCATCGATCGCGGGCGCTGCCGGGGCCGCGCGCGATGCCGATTTCACTTCGTGAACCTCGTCAGCCAAAAGCAGTGCGGCGAACAGCAATTGGCGGGATTCGGTGGTTCCGGCGGCGCCCATCGATTGGATCTTCGCGTCGATCGCCCGCCCCAGGCTGGTGACGTGTTCTTCCTCGCCAGATGCGCAGGCGACTGTGTAATTTCGACCGCCGATACTGAGGGTAACGTTGCTCATGCCTGTGCGCCCTCGATCAATTGGTCGAGTTCAGTCAGCGAATCTGTAACGGCGGCGCGCAGGCGTTCGTGGCGCATTTGCAGCGCAGCCAGTTCGCCTGAACTGACTGTCGCAGTTTTTCCGTCACGCGTCGCGGCTTCGATCCGCTCCAGCGCTGCTTCGATCCGCGCGAGCGCGCGGCTGCTGCGTTCCCCGCTCATGAGTGTCGGCTAGCGCAATTGGGGTGCTGCGGAAAGACCGGGACCCGGCTTTCCCACGATTTGCAACGGGGAAGGAGTGTGCTGCGCTTGACGGGGCGGGGTGCCTCCGCAAAGGAGACCGGACATCGAATCGGTGGCCTATTCCTGCCCTTTTCGGGAGCCCACAAGCATGACCCTCGACCCGTCCCGCCTTGCGCCTATGGCCAATGCCATCCGCGCGCTATCGATGGATGCGGTCCAGGCCGCCAATTCCGGGCACCCCGGCATGCCTATGGGCATGGCTGACGTGGCTACCGTGCTGTACTCGCAGTTCCTGAAATTCGATCCTGCCGCGCCGAAGTGGCCAGACCGTGACCGGTTTGTGCTGTCGGCTGGCCACGGTTCGATGCTGATCTACTCGCTGCTGCACCTTACCGGCTATGCCGCGCCGACGATCGATGACATCCGCAATTTTCGTCAGCTGCACAGCCCATGCGCCGGGCACCCTGAAAACATCGAACTGGACGGGGTCGAATGCACCACCGGTCCGCTGGGACAGGGCCTGGCGATGGCGGTTGGCATGGCGATTGCCGAACGTCACCTGAATGCGACCTTCGGCGATGGCCTGGTCGATCATCGCACCTGGGTGATTGCGGGTGACGGTTGTCTGATGGAAGGCGTCAACCACGAAGCGATTGGTCTGGCCGGCCATCTCAAGCTTGGTCACCTTAATGTGCTGTGGGACGATAACCGCATCACGATCGATGGCGATACCGACCTGTCGACCAGCGAAGACATTGCCGCCCGTTATGCCGCAACCGGTTGGCATGTTACGGCCTGCGACGGCCACGATCATGCCGATATCGCCCGCGCCCTGGCCGAAGCTGCAGCCGATCCGCGACCGTCGCTGGTCGCCTGCCGCACGGTTATCGGCAAGGGCTCGCCGAACAAGCAGGGCACACATAACGTGCACGGTAGCCCACTTGGTGCTGACGAGATTACCGCGACCCGCGCTGCGCTCGGCTGGACAGCCGGGCCATTCGAAGTGCCGGCTGATATCCTGGCCGACTGGCGTTCGCTGGGAGCAAGGGGCGCTGCGGACCGTGCTGAATGGGAAAAGCGGATCGCTGCTGACCCGCAGGGCAAGGAATTTGCCCGCCGGATGGCTGGCAAGTTGCCAGCAATGAACGAAGCGGACGCTGCGTTCCGCGCCTGGCTTGGCCAGCCCCAAAAGGTGGCAACCCGCAAAGCATCTGAGTTGGCCCTAGAAGTTCTGACTGCCGCCGTGCCGGAGATGGTTGGTGGCTCGGCTGACTTGACCGGCTCGAACAACACCAAGACCAAATCGACCGGCCCGTTATCCGCAGCGGATTATGCAGGGCGTTATGTCTATTACGGCATCCGTGAATTCGGCATGGCCACCGCCATGAACGGAATGGCACTGCACGGTGGTGTCATTCCTTATGGCGGTACCTTCCTCGTCTTCTCGGACTACTGTCGTAATGCGATCCGCCTCTCCGCCTTGCAGCAGCAGCGGGTTGTCTATGTGCTGACCCATGACAGTATTGGCCTGGGTGAGGATGGGCCGACCCATCAGCCGGTAGAGCACGTGATGAGCATGCGCCTCATCCCCAATTTGAACGTGTTCCGTCCTGCTGACATCATTGAGACAGCGGAATGCTGGAACATTGCGCTGCAGAGCGAAGGAACTCCCTCGGTTCTTGCACTGACTCGCCAAAACCTGCCGCAGTTGCGCACCGAAGGCGAAATGCTGAGCGCCAAGGGCGCTTATCGGCTTCGCGCCGCTGGTGCCGCCCGCAAGGTGGTGCTGGTAGCAACCGGCTCTGAGGTTGAGCTTGCTTGCAACGTCCGCGATGCACTGGAAGCGAAGGGCATCGGCGCCGATGTCGTCTCGATGCCCTGCATGGAACTGTTCGATGTTCAGTCGGATGCTTACAAGGCCGATCTGCTGCCGGCCGACGCGCTGCTGGTCTCGATCGAGGCCGGGGTGACCTGGGGCTGGCAGAAATATGTCCGCGATGGGCTGACCATCGGCATAGACAGCTTTGGCGCTTCGGCCCCCGCCGAAGTCCTGTTCCCGCATTTCGGCTTCTCGGTTGAAGCCATTGTTCCGAAAATCGAAGCCCGGCTGGCGGGCTAAAAGGAGTTCCTCACATGGCGATCAAGGTTGCGATCAACGGGTTCGGGCGCATCGGGCGCAACGTGGCGCGCGCTATTATTGAGCGGACCGATCATGATCTCGAGCTGGTCTCGATCAATGATCTGGCCTCTGCCAAGGCCAACGCCATGCTGTTCCAGCGTGACTCCGTTCACGGACCTTTCGCGGGTACGGTCGAGGTAGATGGCAATGATCTGGTGATCAATGGCAAGCGCATCCGCGTTACGGCCGAGCGCGACCCCGCCAATCTGCCGCATGCGGCGAATGGGGTAGACATTGCGCTTGAATGCACTGGCTTCTTCACCGACCGAGCCTCGTGCGAAAAGCATCTGGCCGCTGGCGCCAAGAAGGTGCTGATTTCGGCCCCTGGCAAGAACGTTGATCTGACCGTCGTCTACGGCGTCAACCATCAACAGTTGGAAGCCGGGCACACAATTGTCTCGAATGCTTCGTGCACGACCAACTGTCTGGCACCTTTTGCCAAGGTGCTGAACGATGCGATCGGGATCGAGCGTGGCCTGATGACCACGGTCCACGCCTATACCAACGACCAGAAGATCCTCGACCAGATCCACGAAGATCCGCGTCGCGCGCGTGCCGCCGGCATGTCGATGATCCCGACGACCACGGGTGCTGCCCGCGCAGTGGCTGAAGTTCTGCCGGAATTGAAAGGTCGGCTCGATGGTTCGGCCATTCGCGTGCCAACCCCGAATGTCTCGGTGGTTGACCTGACCTTCCAGCCCAAGCGCGACACCACCAAGGAAGAGGTCAATGCCCTGCTCAAGTCAGCCGCGGAAGGCCCGCTCAAGGGTGTGCTGGGTTACTCGGACGAGCCGCTGGTCTCGATCGATTACAACCACTGCCCGAACAGCAGCACCATCGATAGCCTGGAAACTGCGGTGATCGATGGCAAGCTGGTCCGCGTACTCAGCTGGTATGACAACGAATGGGGCTTCTCCAACCGCATGGTCGATACGGCCGGCGCAATGGGCAAGCTGCTCTAAGGATTGGATAGAATGGCCAGGTTCCGCACGCTTGACGATCTGGGTAATCTGACCGGGAAGGTCGCGCTGGTGCGCGTTGACCTGAACCTGCCGATGCAGGACGGTTCGGTAACTGATGATACGCGCGTGCGGGCCTCGGCACCGACAATCCTGGAACTGGCAAGCAAGGGCGCCAAGGTCCTGTTGTTAGCCCACTTTGGCCGCCCCAAGGGAGAGCGGGTGTCGACCTTGTCGGTCTCGATGACGCTCGATGCGGTGCAGGCCGTGTTGGGCAAAGAAGTCATGTTCGTGCCGGAAATTGCGGGCGACGTGGTCAAACAGGCCATCGGTATCCTGGGGCCTGGCGATATCGCGATGCTCGAGAACACCCGGTTCTGGAAAGGGGAGGAAAAGAACGATCCGGAACTGGCCAAGGCGATTGCCGCCAATGGCGATATCTATGTCAACGATGCCTTCTCGGCCGCACACCGTGCCCATGCGAGCACTGAAGGTCTGACGCATCTGCTGCCGGCCTATGCGGGCCGGTCGATGGAAGCCGAGCTGAAGGCATTGGATGCCGCGCTTGGCACGCCAGAGCGCCCGGTGGCGGCCGTGGTAGGAGGGGCCAAGGTCTCTTCCAAGCTGGATGTGCTGACGCACCTCGTCACCCAGGTTGATCACCTGATCATTGGTGGGGGGATGGCCAACACGTTCCTCGCTGCCCGCGGGGTTAATGTTGGCAAATCGCTGTGCGAGCATGATCTGGCAGCGACGGCCGAGGGCATTCTTGATGCGGCCGATAAGTCGGGTTGCACCGTACACCTGCCCTACGATGTCGTCGTGGCAAAGGAATTCGCAGCGAACCCTGCGTCTTTGCGTACCTGCAACGTCCACGAGGTCGCGGCTGACGAGATGATCCTCGACGTCGGCCCGCAAGCGGTTGAGGCCTTGGCCGATGTCCTCAAGACCTGCCGCACCTTGGTTTGGAACGGCCCGTTGGGTGCCTTTGAGATTGAGCCGTTCGATGCGGCGACCGTCGCCCTGGCCCGCAGCGCTGCGGCGCTGAGCAAGGAAGGCGTGCTCGTCTCGGTGGCGGGCGGGGGCGACACGGTCGCGGCGCTGAACCACGCCGGGGTCGCCAGCGACTTTACCTACATTTCGACCGCGGGTGGTGCCTTCCTGGAATGGATGGAGGGCAAGGAGCTGCCGGGCGTCAAGGCGCTCGAAATAGCCTGACAACAAGTTAGTCAGCGCGCTTGCGGGGGCACCGCAGGCTCGCTATGGGCCCGCATAGCATACGTATGCAGAAGCCACCGACAGGACAGGGACCCCACGCATGAACTTCGCCGACATGACCGCCAAAATGGCCGCCGGTAACGGCTTTATTGCCGCGCTCGACCAGTCGGGCGGTTCAACTCCGAAGGCGTTGGCAGGGTACGGTGTGGGCGAAGATGCCTGGTCATCTGAGGCCGAGATGTTCGATCTGATCCACTCGATGCGCGAGCGGATCATCACTTCGCCGGTCTTCACGGGTGACAAGGTGATCGGCGCGATCCTGTTCGAGCGTACGATGGACGGTACCGCGGGCGGCAAGCCGGTTCCGGCTGCGTTGATCGAGAAGGGGGTGGTCCCCTTCATCAAGATCGACAAGGGTCTTGAGGCTGAGGAAAATGGCGTCCAGCTGATGAAGCCGATGCCGGAACTGGATGCCTTGCTTGCCCGGTCAAAGGCCATGGGCGTATACGGGACCAAAGAACGCTCGGTTATCAACTCGGCCGACGCGGCCGGTATCGCTGCGGCCGTGGGCCAGCAGTTTGAGATCGGTCGTCAGGTCCTGGCCCACGGCATGATGCCGATCCTTGAGCCAGAGGTGAACATCAAGAGCGAAACCCGCGCGGACTGCGATGCCATCCTGCTTGAGGAAATGCTCAAGAACCTGGAAGGCATGGACCAGCAGGTCATGCTTAAGCTCTCGCTGCCGGTTAAGTCGGGCACGTTTGATGCACTGGTCGATCATCCCAAGGTGCTGCGCGTCGTCGCGCTATCGGGCGGCTACAAGCGCCCCGAAGCCTGCGTTGAGCTTTCGAAAAACCGCGGGATCATTGCCAGCTTCAGCCGCGCGCTGCTGGAAGATCTGCGTCACCAGATGAGCCAGGCAGAGTTCGATGCCTCGCTTGGCGAGGCGATTGATCAGATCCATCGTGGGTCTACGCAAAAGATCTGACGCTACCCGCTTGAATTGTCGGGGCGGCTAGGCTTACCCTCTAGCCGAACCGGTTCATGATATCGTGCCGGTCGGGGGAGGGCCCATGGCCGGCACACTGCTTTCGCGCACCAGGCATGGACCTGTTTCGGTGGCAAGCCTCGTAAAGCGGATTGAGTCCGGGCCACAAGGGCCTGAAAATATTGTCGTTTTTGATTTTGATGGAACGCTGATCGCTGGCTATTCTGCCAGCGCGTTCTTTCAGGCCCATCTGCGCAAGGGTGATTACAACCCTTTTGACCTGGCTGAGGCCGGGGTCGCGATTTGGCAGTCGGTCGCCAAGGCGATCGAGATGCAGGACTTGCTGAACAAGGCGATCGCCAAGTGGAAAGGCAAGAAGGAAGCCGAGCTGGTCGCGCTGGGCGAGAAGATCTTCGACAAGACCCTGTCGGACAAGGTCTATCCCGAGATGGTCACGCTGCTGCTGGCCCACCGCCGTGCGGGGCACACCATCGCCATCGCCAGTTCCGCCACCCGCTTTCAGGTTGAGCCAACGGCGCGGTTTCTGGGCATTGAGCATGTCATGACCTCGACCGTGGAGGTCAAGCGCGGGGTGCTGACCGGCAAGATGCTGGAGCCGCAGATGTGGGGCAAGGGCAAGGCCGATGCGGTCAAGGCCTTCGTCAAGGCGCGCAAGGCCAAACTTGCCGACACCTGGTTCTATGCCGATGGCGACGAGGAGATCGGCCTGATGAAGGCCGTGGGCCATCCGGTGCCGACCAATCCGGGCAAGGAGCTGGAAGCAACGGCACGGGCCGAAGGTTGGGACATTTTGCGCCATTCCAGTCGCGGATCGACCACGCCCGAGCTGCTGACCCGCACCGCGACCGGGCTGATGAGCCTGTTTCCGTTGCTCTACACCGGGATCGGGTTTGGCCTGCTGACCCGAAACAAGCGCAACGCCGCCAATCTGACGCTGCCGCTGTGGGCGGATAGCGTGATGCTGGCCTCGGGCGTCAAGTTGCGGGTTTCGGGGCGTCACCACCTTGCATCGCACCGGCCTGCGGTATTCCTGTTCAATCACCGCAACAATTTCGACGCCTTCTTCGTCGGCGCGCTGGTGCGGACAGACCTGGCCTGGGTCGGCAAGGCTGAACTCAAGAAGAATCCGATCAGCGCCATGCTTAGCCGCCTTGTGCCGGTTGCTTTCGTTGAACGCAGCGGCGGCACCCCCGAAGAAGCCGCAAGGGCGCTGGAGCCGGTGGCCAAGATGGTGCGCGAAGGCTGCTCGATCATGATCGCGCCAGAAGGTACCCGCGTGCGCGACATGACGGTGGACATCGGGCCATTCAAGAAGGGCGCGTTTCACATGGCGCGCACGCTGGGTGTTCCCGTGATCCCGATCGTGATCCGCAATGCGCTAGATGTTGCCGGGCGGGACGCGGTGATGCTGCGATCGGGCACGGTTGACATTGCGGTCCTGCCGCCGGTTCACACCGCGGACTGGACCGAAAAGAATACGGGTCAGAAAGCCGAACAAGTGCGGCAAATGTTTATCGATACCTTGAAGGACTGGCCTGATGCAGACGACTGAGTTCACGTTTACCGGCGCCGGGGGCGTATCGATCTTTGCGACGTCATGGTTGCCCGATGGTGTGCCGCGTGATCACCTGGTGTTGGCCCATGGTTATGCCGAACATCTCGGCCGGTACCGGGCTGTGGCTGAATTCTTCACCGAGGCGGGCTATGCGGTGCATGCGCTTGATCATCGCGGCCACGGCAAGTCCGGCGGCGTCCGAGCGGTGATTGACAGCTTCGCCAACGCCGATGCCGATATCGATCAACTGGTCGACAGGGTTCGTGCCGAAAGCGGCCTGAATCAGATCAAGCTGATCGGCCATTCGATGGGCGGATCGCTGGCGCTGAACTATGCCTTGAACCATCCGGAGAAGCTTTCGGGTCTGGTGCTCAGCGGTCCCGCGATCGGTGGCGGTTTGCCAAAGGTGCAAGCCCTGCTGCTGGCGATTATTTCAAAGATTGCCCCGGCGTTGGGGATGATCCAGCTGGACGCCGATGCTGTAAGCCGCGATCCGCAGATCGTTGCTGATTACAAGGCGGATCCGCTGGTGTTCCTCGGCAAGGTTCCAGCGCGAACCGCGCGCGAGATGATGCACGCGATCACGACCTATCCGCCGCGCGTCGGCGCCATGCAGATGCCGTGCCTGCTGATGCATGGCGGCGCGGATAGCCTGGTGCGTGCCGAGGATGCCCAGCCGGTATTCGCTGCCATAGCCAGCCGCGACAAGACCGTGCGGATCTTCGACGGCCTTTATCATGAGATTTTCAACGAGCCTGAGCGGCTTGAGGTGCTTGGGATCGTCAAGGCCTGGCTGGACGCCCGCTTGCCGGGCTAACCGCCCAGCGCCTCGCGGCACTGATCCTCGATCGCATCCAGCGCGGCGAGGGTGGCGCGCAGCACCTTTGAACGGTTTTCGCGGCGAGCGAACAGGTCTGGCCCGGGTTCAATCAGCCGGACATTCCCCGCCAGTTGCCATGCTGTGGCGAAAAGCTGGCGTGAGACGGCCTCTGGATTGCGGATAGTCTTCTCAAGCAGATACTGCCGCCCCAGGCCATCTGCCGCGGCGAGGACTTCCTTTTCCTGGGCCGCAACATCGACCGGCCTGGTGAGCAGTATGTCGAGTACGATGCGATAGGCTTCGAGGAACGGCCGCAACGCCGCATGGGTCAGGCCCACGCCGAAGACCGAATCCAAATAGTCACGGGCCGAGCCGGCCTCGGCCAACTTGCGGCGCCAGTCGCCATCAATCAGATCCATCTCTGCCGCGAGGCCGTCCTCAAAGGCGGGGCGCTCGCGGAAGAAGAATTCGAATTTCAGGGATTCGCGGAGGGCAACCGCAGTTTCGAAGAACTTGTCGGCGCGCTTTGCCGGGGCGGCGTTCATGGCACCCAGTGCGGCCACTTCGGCAATCGCGCGTTCGAGCACGAAATGCAGCATGGAATTGCGGTAGAATGCGGCGCCGATGTGCTGTCCCTCGGCGATGCCATAGACCGGGGTTGGGCCACCATCGAAACGGGTGACCACGCCGGAAGCCATCAGGGCATCGAGCACGGCTTCGAGCCGCTCTGGATCATGCAGTTCGGCGCTATCGGCCAGTGGTTGACCCCGCCGGCGGGCATGATCGACCAGCATCCCAACAAACCCGGCCAGCCGCTCACGCGGGATCGAGCGGCCCCCCGTGGCAAGAAGGGCGAAAGTGACAAGCGCAATTCCGGTGATCGGCGTGGCCTGGTTGATCCGCCAGGATACCGCCAGCGAGAGCTTTTGCAGGGCAAGCTGCGCCTCTGGCGTCTTGTGGTCTGCGGCGGGGTTGGGCGCGCCCAGCGCCTCGCGCATTGAGAGCGGCTCGGCCACGCGGAGGTAGGCCTTGCCATATGGCGTACGCAGACTGCGCAGATAGCGTAGCATCCAGCCCAGGTTTTCGGGCTTTTTCTTCACCCCCTTGGCTTCGCGGGCGAAGTCCTTGGTTTCATAGACCTGGTCATAAGCGAGCGCGACGGGCACCAGCATGATGTCTTCGATCCGGCCCTGGCGATAGGCATCGACCACATAGGTCAGCAGGCCCAGCTTGGGCGGCAGCAGCTTGCCGGTGCGCGAACGCGTGCCTTCCGGAAACCACGAAAGGTTGAAGCGCCGCTCGATCAGGTAGGCCAGGTATTCGCGCAGCACGAAGCGATAGGTCGCGTTCTCGCGGATGTCGCGGCGCAGGAAGATATAGCCTGCCCGCTTCATAATCGGCCCCATGGGCCAGAATGACATGTTGATGCCGGCAAACAGGCTGGGCAGTGGCAGGCCATGATCGGCCAGCACGGTGTTCACCACCGGGGCATCGACATTTGCCTTGTGCGCCGGAAGGATCAGCGCCGGATAGCGGGCGAATACATCGTGGAGTTTCGCCAGTTCATCGGGTTGAACATCAACCGTGCCATAGGCCTTTTCGTAAGCTGCGCGGAAGAAGCGCAGCATGCCCTCAATCGCGAAGGGATTATGGCCGGTGCGCAGCTCTTCCAGATAGCCGCGTGCCTCGGCCAGCAGTTCGGCTTCGGGGCGGCCGGTTTCGGCAGCGAGCCGGGCCAGGCCCGCGGTAAAGCCCGGTGCAGCGATGACATCACCGGGCTCGACCCGCGGCATCTTATAGCGCTGGCCATACAGCGGGTACTCGGCCCGTTCGAGAGACAGTTCCGCCTGCCGCGCGACGAAATCGGCAAAGTCAGTGCCGCGACCGCCAGTCCGCTGCTTCCATCGCGCGCGCAGCAGGCCAAGTGCCGCCGGTTCGGCCACGACAATGCGCCAGCGCGGGTCGGCTGCGTCCTTCTCCCGCCTTTTCCTGCCTTCTGCGGGTTCGCGGGGGTCCCCCAGGCCAAGCAGGGCACGCCAACCGCTGCCGTCCCCCTTACGCGGTAGCCATGCCACCCGCAGCGGCGCGAGTTCGACGGCATCGTCATCAAGCGACGCAACCAGCCGCGCCACCTCAGTTGAAAATGGGGCATTGCTGCGCTCGATCGCGATCAGTTTGCCCGGGAGTTCCGCCGCATGGCGTGTCAGCAAATCGCGCTCGGTCGGGCCGCGATACAGCGCCAGGAAGATCCGCGGGACTTCGGGCTCGTGGAGGGCGGGGGCAGCGCTGGTTGCCATGCTAGGCTGGTCCCGCCTTCGGGCACTGACCGTGCGCGGATTGTGGAGCGACCATGGCCGCAAGTTCTGCGCCAGAACGCTGCGGGCCGATTGAAAGCCATTGTTCCACGGTCATTCCCGCCACTTAGCCCCTCTCACCGTCTTTTGCGGTAGCTTGATGCAGGATTGGCCATTGCGCAAGCGGCTTGCCTCGGTGGCACCATGCTGCCAAGCCGCTGGCATGACTGACATCCGTATCCTCCCACTCGAAGGCATCAACAATTTTCGCGACTATGGCGGCTATGACGCGCGCGGCGGCCGCAAGGTCCGCACCGGCCTGTTGTGGCGTTCAGCCCAGCATGGCGATGCCAGCGACGCCGATCTGACTGCGGTCAGCAATCTGGGTATTGCCCATGTCATCGATCTGCGCGGACCGAGCGAGCGTGAGGCCAAGCCCTGCCGCCGGGCCGAGGACTTTTCGGCGAACGTCTGGACCTATCCCGAGGAAACAGCCGGCCTTGCGCTGCATACCGAGGCGGCGGATGGTGTGCTGACTGCCGCCGATGCGCGCGCGGCGATGATCCGTCTTTATGAAGGGATCGCCTTCCGCGACAACCTCGTGCCGATGCTGCGGCTCTATTTCGAGCTGTTGCTGCGTGCTGACGGGCCGAGCCTGGTCCACTGTGTCGCCGGGAAGGACCGGACCGGGTGGGCGGTTGCCATGGCGCAGCATGCCCTGGGCGTGCCGCGCGATGCGATCATGGCGGATTATGTCATGACCAACAGCGCCAGCCGGCTTGAAGAGCGGATTGCGGCCGAAGCCTTCAAAGACCTGCCGCGCTATGCCGCAATGGATGCCGAGACCGTGCGCGCGCTGTGGGGTGTCGATGAAGACTATCTGGCAACAGCGCTCAATGCTGCGGAAGGCCGCTATGGTGATCTGGATACCTATCTGGAAGCCGTTCTGGGCATCGATGCGGCGCGGCGCGATGCGCTGCGGGCGCATTACCTCGAAGTTTAGAGGAACGCCCGGATTTCGGCCATGAACCGGTCGAACTGGTCATGGTGCAGCCAGTGGCCGGCGTTTTCAAACTCGATCACCTTGGGATCGTTGTTAAACACTTCGAGCCGTCCGTCCTTTTCCGGGTTTGAGGCCCAGGAATTCGCACCATAAAGCAGCAGCATCGGGCAGGTTATCGCTGCCCACAGCTCTTCCGTGCGGAATTCAGGTACGTCCTCAAACGGCCAGACATTGAGATAGGGATCGAACTTCCAGCTCCAGGTTCCGTCCTCGTTGCGGCTGGCGCCATGGATGGTGAGGTGACGGGCCTGCTCATCGGTCAGGAAGGAGTTTTCTTCCTTCATGCGGGCATAGGCTGCCTCGATGCTGGGATAACGGCGCGGGATCCGCCCGGCGGCGGCGCGGCGCTTGTCTATCCATTCGCGGAAACGGTTGCCATAGCCTGCGGCCTCGCGCTCGGCACGGGTCTTGGGAGAAGGGCCCAAGCCTTCGATATTGACGAAGCGCCGGACCTTTTCCGGATAGAGTCCGGTAAAGCGAGAGGCGACGTTACCACCCAGCGAATGGGCGATGATGGTAACCTGGTCATGGCCCAGCGTATGGACCAGCTGGGCAAAGTCATAGACGAAGGCATTCATCTCGTAATTGCCGTCGGGCGCCCAGGCGCTGTCGCCATGGCCGCGCAGATCGGGTGCGATGACGTGCCAGTCCCTGGCCAGTTCCTCGGCCACCCAGTCCCACGACCGGCAATGGTCGCGCCCGCCGTGCTGCAGGATCAGCGGCGGTGCCTCCGGGTTGCCCCAATCGACATAGTGAAGGCGCATGCGCTGCGAGATGAAGCTGTTGGAGGTCGGACCGTGGATCGTCATGCCGCTAGCCTTTGCGCGCTTCATTGCGGGTCGTCAATCTGTGGGGAAAGCGGCACTTGCGGGTTTGCGCCGCGGCCCTGTGCTCCCTAGATGGGGCCAAAGATCAACAGGGAACTGCCATGGCCACCCATACCACCAAGATGCTGATTATCGGTTCCGGTCCGGCGGGACTTTCGGCCGCAATCTATGGCGCGCGCGCCGGAATGCAGCCGATCGTGGTTCAGGGGCTGCAGCCGGGTGGCCAGCTGACGATCACCACCGATGTCGAAAACTATCCCGGTTTTCGCGACGTGATCCAGGGGCCCTGGCTGATGCAGGAAATGCAGGCCCAGGCGGAACACGTCGGCACGCGGATGCTGTGGGATACGATCGTAGAGGTCGATATGTCGGGCTCGCCGTTCCGGGCGATTGGTGACAGCGGTGATATCTATGAGGGCGATACGCTGGTGATCGCCACTGGTGCCCAGGCAAGGTGGCTGGGGGCTGAGGGTGAGCAGGAGTTTTCGGGTAAAGGCGTTTCGGCCTGCGCCACTTGCGACGGTTTCTTCTATCGGGGCAAAAAGGTTGTCGTGATCGGCGGCGGCAATACCGCGGTTGAAGAGGCGCTGTACCTGACCAACCATTCGCAGGACGTCACTCTGATCCACCGCCGCGATAGCCTGCGCGCCGAGAAGATTTTGCAGGACCGGCTGTTTGCGCACCCGAACATCAAGGTGCTTTGGAACAAGGCGGTTGAGCGTTTCGTGGGCGAGGGTGGGCTCACAGGCGTGGAGCTGAAGGATACCGTTACCGGTGAGATCATGGTCGAACCGGCCGACGGTGCTTTTGTCGCGATTGGCCATGCCCCGGCGACCGACCTTTTCAAGGGTAAGCTGGAACTCGATAGCAGCGGTTACATCGTGGTTGAGCCCGGCACGCCCAAGACGGCGATTCCTGGGGTCTTTGCTTGTGGCGACGTGATGGACCACACCTATCGGCAGGCGGTTACGGCAGCGGGTACTGGCTGCATGGCCGCACTTGATGCAGAGCGCTTCGTTGCCAACCGGGAATTCGCAGCGCGCGACTAATCAAAAGCCCGAAGTGCGGCCAGAATCTGGCCTTGCAGCCAAATGCGCGCCTGCGGTTCGACAAAGCTGTGGCTGGCGCCCGGGCACTTGCGCAAGCGCGGATCGCCGTGATCCCAATTGCTCAGGAATGCTTGGGCGGTCCGGTCATTCCCGGCCAGCACGATCGTCACCGGACCAGCGTATCCAATCAGGCCATCGGCCATCTTTTGGGTGAGGGTGGTGGGCGCTGCATCGCGCCTAACGGCCCCAACCAGCGAAGCGGTCATCTGGCCCAGTTCGACCTTGCCAGTCAGCAGCCGCCAAAGCGCGCGCGGATTGGCAAGGCGCTTCAGGTAATGACGCCGCAGGACCGATGGCGGCATCTGGGGCAAGGCGGGCTCGGCTTGCGGCACGGGCGCGGGGTCTGGGGTCGGCTCGGGCTCAAATGTCCAGGGGTTGGCAAGCACCATGGCCGCGCAACCGGCTCCGCCGATCAGCATCAAAGCGCTGGCAGCATCACAGTTGCCGAAAGCGACGATGCGCTTCAGGTGTGGCACCTGTGTGCGGAAGGCCGTGATGGCAGCAGCAATATCTTCGGCTGAGCCTTCGAAACCCGCATTTTCACCTTCGCTATCGCCTGTCCCGCGGCGATCGAACCGGAAGACTGGATAGCCGGCGCGTGCGACTTTCTCGGCCAACTGTGCCTGGCTGCTCCAGGGGCCCGCCCGCAATTCATTTCCGCCCGATATGATCAGCAGCCCGGTGGTTCCGGGCGCTGCATCGAGCGTGCCGGCCAGCTGGCTGCTTTCGCAGGAAAAAGTCAGGTGCTGCCGGGTCATCCGCGGATCGCTATGGTCAGATAGGCCGCCAGGGCATCGGCCTGGGCAGCATCGGCATCGGGCTCGGCGCGAAGCCAAAGCGGGCTGCCACTAACCAGTTCCTGTTCAATTTCAGGCAGGGTGCCATCGGGCCGCGCCGCATGCAATTGCCCCACCATTGCGGCGCCAAGGTGATAGCCGGCCAGTTCGATGCCGCCCTTCTCGGCCGTTGTCAGCAGGCTCTCCGCATCGTCTTCGTGCCCGCTTTCGCGATTGGAAACGACCCGGGCACGGATCATCCGGCGCAGCAAGCTGGCACCATCTACCGGCCCATAGCGCCACCCCGGCAGGCCCGGGGGAATGAGCAACCCGCCGCCACGGACCGCCAGGACGTGCGTTGCCCGAAAGTGATTGGCCGCGCTGCTGATCGCATTCGCCCAATCGGTCAGCGCTAATCCCGCAAGGTTGATCTGGCTTTCATTGGTGCCGGGCAGATCCGGCAGCAAGGCTGCAATCCCGCTTGCGTCAAGGCGGCGCATCACGTCGACACACAGCCGCCGCGTGCGGTGGGCTTCATCGAACAGGGCGGGAATTATCAGCAGCCGTTGGTCTGCACCGCGGTCAAAGACGAGCGCATATTCGGCAACGCTCGACCCGTCTGGAAGCGGGCAGGGATAGCTGGCTGCGTTCACGCGGTTTCGCGCTTGGCCTCGGCAAAGGTGAGGAGATTGCCATAGGTCTCCAGCAACTCGCCATCGACCTCGTCATCATCGATCACGATGTCGAGCCGGTCTTCGATTTCAGTCAGCAGACCTGCGACGGCCATGGAGTCCAGTTCCGGCAGATGCCCGAACAGGCCGGTATCGGCATCAAACGCATCCACCTGCGTCGGCGTCAGGCCAAGCACGTCGGTCAAGATGCCGCGCAGGATTTGGTCTGTTTGGCTGCGCATTGATCCCTCGTGGAGCGTGATTTCCTCTATGGCCGCGCCTCTAGCCATGGTGCCCGCCCGCTGCAACCCTGCGCAGAACCTTGCGGGCGATTGCCGGCCAGGTTCCGGGCCAGGTCGCACGAAAAGCTTCGATCCGATAGCGTAGGCGGGTTTGTTCCATCCAGTCGCGCTTGTAGGGATCGTCACCTGTGCCGAAATCTACCAGGGTAACCTTGTCATGGTCGATCACGCGTTCCAGCAGTGCCGCTGTCAGGATCGTGCCAGGGGACAGGTCTTTTGCCTGTTCGATATGGGCCAGCTTGTGGATGAAAGCGGTACCGGCTTCGACCGTCCAGAACTGTGCTGCCACCGGCCGCGTGCCGTCATGGGCGATCGCCAAGCGCAGTCGCCCGGCCGCGCCTTCGCGCTCGGCGAACTTGCGAAGAAATTCGGGGTGACCTTCCGTGGCCTTCCAGCTCTGGGAGTAGATCGTTTCGTAACTGGCCCAGCTGGCCGGGTCGAAGGCCGTGTCGATGGTTACGGTGACCCTGCCGGATTTGCGCCGCAGGGTGGTTTTAAGCGAGCCGGGGCGGGCGGCCAGGTAAGCGGCGAAGCTGCGCTGGTTCACTAGCAAGATATGATTGACGTCACATGGTTCGATAAAGGTCGTCCAACCAGCCTTGCGCAAGGCTTGGGCAAGTTCGCGCGCCTCGCCATGTTCGTCGGGTAGGGGGGAGAGCACCAAGTGGGGGGATTCACCTGCTAGGTCTTCCGCCAATGCGTTGAGGAGCGCCGCGCGGCCTGCTTGCGCCGTAAAAAGCGGCATGACCCGGAACGAATACCAGTTTGCGAGGCTATGGATCTGCCGGCCCCGGCGATACAGCGGCAGAATGGCACGCTCCTGACCATCGCGAGCAACGGCCAGCAAGGGAGCCAGCCCACAATAGCGCGCAAGGTCCTGCCACCATTCCAGCCGATCGAACGGTGCACGGGCAAAAGGCGCGCGAAGCAGTGCAGCAAGCGCTGCATCGCCTTGCACTTCCTGAAGATCGTCGTGATAATCGACCGCAATCAATTTTCCGGAATTCCCAATCGTCGGAGCCTTCGCCCGTGCCTGCCAGTTTGCCGATCGACCCGAAGCCGCTCGATCACCTGGCCTTGCGTGGTGAAGGTTCTGCGCCCGCGCTCGCGCTTCGGAATCAGACCCTTAGCTATAATGACTTAAGGGAACGTGTCTCTCGGCTTGCCGGGTGGCTGCAACAGCAGGTGCCTGAGCCGGGTGCCCGCGTGGCCAGCTGGGCGGCGAAGGGTGAACTGACCTGCCTTCTGCCGCTGGCGGCGGCCCGTGCCGGGCTGGTCCACGTGCCGATCAATCCGCTGCTCAAGCGTGCACAAGTGGCATACATCCTGGCCGATTGCGGAGCGAGCCTGCTGGTCGCTACGGCGGCGCGTCTGACCACGCTGGAACCGGGTGATATTCCGGTAAGGTGCATTGTCAAAAATGAGCTGGAAGTAATTGAAGATTATAAATCAATCTTAGCGCTTAAACCGTCCGAGCGCGATCCCGGAGAGCTTGCTGCAATCCTCTATACGTCAGGCTCTACGGGAAGGCCGAAAGGCGTGATGTTGAGCCATGCGAACATGTGGCTGGGGGCAGAAAGCGTGGCATCTTACCTTGAGCTGACGCCAGCCGATGTCACGCTTGCGGTCCTGCCGCTGTCGTTTGACTATGGGCAGAACCAGTTGCTCTCCACCTGGTTTGCCGGCGCCTGCGTCGCCCCGCTGGACTATCTGACACCGCGCGATGTGATCAAGGCGGTGGAGCGCCACGGTGCTACAACTCTGGCCGCAGTGCCGCCACTCTGGGTCCAGCTGGCTGAACTGGACTGGCCCGGGGAGACCGCGAACCAGCTGAGGCGCCTTACCAACAGTGGCGGCGCCTTGACTGTCGATCTTGTTCGGCGGCTGCGCGACCAGTTCAAGGAAGCGCGAATTTTCGCCATGTATGGCCTGACCGAGGCATTCCGCTCCACTTTCCTGGATCCGGCGTTGATCGACACGCATCCGACTTCGATGGGCAAGGCGATCCCCCATGCTGAAATCCTGGTAATTGGCGATGATGGTCAGATCGCCGCAGATGGCGAAGAAGGGGAGCTGGTCCACTGCGGGCCACTGGTCGCGCAGGGCTATTGGCAAGATGCCGAACGGACCGCCGAGCGCTACAAGCCGGCCCCTGAGGCATCGGTCTATGGCGGCATGGCGGTCTGGTCGGGAGACCGGGTGCGCCGTGGTGTCGAGGGACTGCTCTATTTCGTCGGGCGCCGCGATGCCATGATCAAAACAGCAGGAAACCGGATCAGCCCGCAGGAAATCGAGGACGCTGCACTTGGCACGGGTTTGGTTGCAGAGGCTGTCGCACTTGGCCTTCCTGACGAACGTTTGGGACAGGCCATACATTTGGTTGTACGGGGCGCCTCCGGCGCTTCAGGTCGACAGGAAGAATTGGCGCGCAAATTGATGATAGAATTGCCAAATTTCATGCAGCCAAAGATGATTCACTGGCGGGAAACGATGCCGCTCTCACCCAATGGGAAGATTGACCGGGCAGCGCTCTCCGCGGAGTTGCAGGCGTGAAGCCGCTGGGGCCGATCCCCGCCGGCTTCGTGGCGGCCGATGGAGAACTGATCATCGGTGGCCGAAAGGCCAGTGATCTGGTGGCAGAGGCCGGCTGCACGCCGTTGTTTGTCTATTCGGCCGATCGAATTGCCGCGCGCGTGGCCCAATTACGCAAGGCGCTGCCGGATGCGGTGGCACTTAATTATGCGGTCAAGGCGAACCCATTCGGGCCGGTGCTGCAAGCAATGGCCGGCCTGGTTGATGGGTTTGATATCGCCTCGGCTGGCGAACTGGCCATGGTGAACGAGGCCGGGATTGATCCGGCGCGGATCAGCTTTGCCGGTCCGGGCAAGCGCGATGCTGAGCTGGAGGCCGCGATTGCCGCGGGTGTGACGCTAAATCTGGAATCAGAAGGGGAAGCCACGCGCGCGCTGGAAATCGCCGCGCGCATCGGGCTTACGCCCCAGCTTGCCGTTCGCGTTAATCCCGACTTCGATCTTAAAGGATCGGGGATGAAGATGGGCGGCGGCGCGAAGCCGTTCGGCGTGGATGCAGAGCGGGTCCCGGCACTGGTCCGCATGCTCATCGCCGCCGGGGCCGATTGGCGGGGGTTTCATATCTTCGCAGGGAGCCAGGCCTTGGATGCGGCGGCGATTGCCGAAACGCAGGCTCAGACGATCGCCCTCGCTGCGCGCCTTGCCGCCGAAGCCGGGGCCAGTCCGCCTAAAGTCAATCTGGGGGGGGGATTCGGCATTCCCTATTTCCCCGGCGATGCGCCGCTTGATCTTGGCGCGGTGGGACAGGCCTTGGCCAGACAGCTCGCCAGGCTTCCCGGGGAACTGGCGGGGACCCGCTTCTGCCTTGAATTGGGGCGATACCTTGTCGGCGAATCCGGGGTTTATCTTACCCGCGTCGTGGATCGAAAAGTAAGCCATGGTGAGGTTTACCTGATCACCGACGGCGGCTTGCATCACCAGCTGGCGGCTTCCGGCAATTTCGGCACGGTTGTCCGCCGCAACTATCCGGTCGCGATCGCCACGCGCTTCGGCCAGCCAGCAACGGAAGAGGCAAATGTGGTTGGCTGCTTGTGCACTCCGCTGGATCGGCTGGCTGACAAAGGCGGTTTCCCGCGTGCGGACGTGGGCGATCTGGTGGCGGTTTTCTGTGCTGGTGCCTATGGAGCCAGCGCCAGTCCGGCGATGTTCCTTGGGCAGGGACCGGCGGCGGAAATGATGGCTTGATCCGGCATCACGTCTCGCTTTGGACTTTGTACGGTGCTGGAAATTAACGGCTAAGTCGCCGAAACCGAACATAAGGCTAACGCAATATTCACCCTTTCTGGCGATACCGGATGTCGAACAGCCGGGTTGTCGAGGGGGTGGGGCATAGCCCAACCGATGGCACGGCGCTCCGATTTGAGGACATGCCCGATGCCGACCGATCGTTTCACTCGCCTCCTGGCCGGCAGCGCCATGGCCAGCCTGGCATTGGCTGGCTGCGCTGGTGGCAGCGGCCAAGAACTGCCGCCGGCGTCCTTCGTGTCGATGCAGGAAGGGCCGGGTGAAGAGTACATCATTGGCCCGCTGGATGAGTTGACGATCTTTGTCTGGCGCAATCCGGAACTGGGCGCGCAGGTGCAGGTCCGCCCTGATGGTCGCATCACGACGCCACTGATCACCGACATGCCGGCTGTGGGCAAGACGTGACCGGCCCCCACCGAGTGGTCCGTGTTGTTTGTTAGTGCATAATTGCCTCCTGCGCCATGGGTGGCCGTAGGTGGAGCGAAGCGGAACCGGAGGGCAGCCATGGCGATGGCGATGTTTCTGGGG
>JACCDL010290241.1_pt1 | contig 32268 bp, 18 predicted proteins | sample 7441931 | NCBI WGS metagenome assembly JACCDL01 (sample SAMN15323437, study PRJNA562643) | freshwater metagenome | isolation source: river surface water | place: USA:Blue River Watershed | collected 2017-08-16 | reverse complement strand
GGCCAGCACCCACTTGACGAAAATCTTGCGCCGATAAGCGCGGTAAGGCCATGGCCAAAGACGTGAAGTCATTGACCACCACCAAGGTCTCAAGGCCTAAATTGGCCCGCGTTTCTTCAATGGAAAACTGCCAGTGGTAGTTGGTCATTCGCACCTGATCGCCATCGACCGGGTTGGCAATGGCCACAGCAGCATGGGCAACTTGGTGGTTCTTAAGACTACCGAGGTAGGCCGCCATGGCGGCTTCAAAACTGGGAAAGTCGGCACAACGCAGGCTGCGTTGTTGCGTGAATTCGCCATAGCTGGTTTCAAGGGCAAACCGGGCATACAGACCGCCAATGTCGGCAATCAAACGGGGGGCGTCAAAGGCAATCATGGAACGTCAGTTGGGGCCAGAGGGTGTCAACACGAAACCCATCGGGTCTCAAATTTGTAATGTAACTACTTCCAATTTAAACGGAAAATTGAAGAGATGCAATCTGTCAAATAAGCCGCAATCATCCTAGAAAATCAAAAATAATCAAGGAAAATAAGCAGTTCAACGCCATCAGCGGATGTTTTGTGACCTTGATTCTTTCACCTTTGCGTAGTAAAGCTACATTCAGCGCGCTTGCCTTGGCCTGTCTTGCAGGCATGTGCGGCAGCGCTTTTGGCGCTTCAAAGTTGAAGCTGCATGTGCCTTCGCCCGACTGGCGCGATCAGGTCATTTACTTCCTCATGACCGACCGATTTGAGGATGGCAATCCCAGCAACAACGACCAAGGTGTTGGTTTGTACAAACCCCAAAAAGAGTCGCATTACAGCGGGGGCGATTTGTTGGGCGTCAAAAAGCGACTGGACTACATTCAGGGTTTGGGTGCCACATCGGTCTGGATCACACCGCCCGTGGCCAACCAGTGGTGGAACGGCACCTATGGGGGCTACCATGGTTATTGGGCGTCTGACTTCACAAAAGTAGACCCTCACGTCGGCACGCTCAAAGACTATCAACGGCTGTCAGATGCACTGCATCGCCGTGGCATGTATTTGGTACAAGACATTGTGCTGAATCACACGGGAGATTTCTTTCGATACAAAACATGGAATCCCAAAGACCCTGAACAAGGTTTTGAGACCAACACCCAGTCCGTTCCCATAAAGGCGCCGCTTCAAGCGCCATTCAACATGAACGATCCGCGCAATCCAGCGCACCGAAAAGCGGGTGTCTATCACTGGACACCCGATGTTCGCGATTACAACGACCCCTACCAAGAACGCCATTTCCAAATGGCAGGTTTGGATGACTTGAATTCAGAAAGTCCCTTGGTCAGAAAAGCATTGCGTGAAAGTTATGCCCATTGGATTCGCAAGGTGGGTGTAGACGCTTTCCGCTTGGACACAGCCTTTTATGTGCCACCAGAAGCGGTACAAGATTTTTTGTACGCCAAAGATCCCAAGCACCCTGGCATGCGCCGTGTTGCTGAGCAAACTGGGCGCAAAGATTTCTTCACCTTTGGCGAAGGCTTTGGCATCGACAAAACGGGTGAAACCCAGAACATGCTCAAAATTGAATCGTATGTGCGTGATTCGCAAGGCACGCCCATCATGCAAGGCATGTTGAATTTTCCGCTGTATGGCAGCATCGGCGACGTGATGGCAAGAGGCCGACCCACCCAAGAATTGGCCCAACGAATTCAAGACACATTCAAGTGGCACAGCGATCCCCATCGCATGCTGAGTTTTTTAGACAACCACGATGTCGATCGATTTCTAAAAGGCGCTAACGAAGTTGCCTTGCGCCAAAGCCTGGCCTTGATCATGACGCTGCCAGGTATCCCCACCTTGTATTACGGGACAGAGCAAGGCTTCAAAGAGCAGCGTGCAGCCATGTTCGCCAAGGGTTATGCGTCTGGCGGTGTCGATCATTTCAACCCAAAGTCGCCGCTTTACATTTACATCAAAAGTCTGACTGCGCTGCGGAAACAGCATCCACTTTTTTCGAGGGGGATGCCAACCATGCTCCGTGAAGATGCCGCAGGTCCAGGGGTCTTGGCGTATCGGATGGACCATGCAGGACATTCTGCGTGGGTCATCTTCAACACCTCAGACCAAGAAGTCTTGCTGGACAATTTGGAAATTCACAAGGGGATGAAGAATCCCAAAATGCCTCACACCTTCAAAGGCGTTTGGGGCATGCAGGGCGATCAATTTGAGATACCTGCAGCCTGGACGCGCCATGATCAAGACCTTTCAGCAATCAAAGTGAACTTGCGCTTGCCGCCGCGCAGCACCCAAATTTGGATGGCAGATCGCACGCATTCTTCAGCGCAAAAAAACAAACACAAACTTCAAAACAAGCAAACTGTGATGGCAGACCAAGCAACGTCAAAGTTGCTGATGCAATGGCCAGACAACATGCCCACGCAAGTGACACAAGACTTTGAAATTGAAGGTGAGTGGCCAAGCGGCGTCAATAACGAAACCCAATGGGAATTGGTTATCAACGGACAAGTGAACCAAGCTCTTGCACTAGCGCCATCGGCCGACGGGAAAAAATGGAAAGTGAAAGTAGACACCGCCCAATGGCGCGATGTCAGTACGCAGCGATTGGTGCTGTTGGCGCGCGATTCAAAAACACACAACATCTTGGCGGTCAGTGAACCCAAGCTGCTTGGTTTTGAAAAGCAATGGACCTTGCGTGCACAAATTGTTGACCCGCAAGGCGATGACAAAGGACCGCAAGGCCAATACCAATATCCGACAGACCCCGGTTTTCTGCCCGGCACTTTCGACATTGAATCTTTAGAGGTTTGGGAAGCCAATCGATCTTTGCGTTTGAAACTCAAGATGGGCGCACTCAATCGATCATGGAATCCTGCGAATGGCTTTGACCACGTGGCTTTCACCGTGTTCATTGGTAAGCCAGATGCCACAGGCAGTTTGCGTGTGATGCCTTTGCAGCAAGACACACTGCCAAATTCGATGCACTGGCATTTCCGCATGCGTGTGCATGGTTGGAGCAATGCACTGTTTGGTACGCAAGGGGCTCATGCCATGTCAGAAGGTGAGGTTCTTTCGCAAACCGCCAAGATCAAAGTCAACCCGACAGAGCGCACGGTTGAGTTTGATTTGCCACCGTCATTGCTCTCCGATTTGCCCTCACTCAAAGGACTCAAGCTGCTCATCAACACGTGGGACTACGACAGTGGCTACCGCAAGCTCTCACCCCAAGGTGCGCCCATGCAGATGGGCGGTGGTCAAGCCGATCAGCCATTGTGGATGGATGCCCTACAAGTTGAGTTGAACTGATGAAGCTGAAATTTGGCGCTGTTGCCACGCCTTTGTTTTTTGAATTGGGAATCGGCATGGCTGTTGGCATGCTGGGGACCAGTTTTGCCGCACACATTTCTGACGCTGCTGGTGGTGCATTTGCATTGACCAACCATTTGTTCGGTTTGTTGTTCATGGTCTTTCGCTTGGTCGGTGCTGGTATTGGCGTCGTAGTCAGTCAAAACTTAGGCGCACAACACCGCGGCGAAGCAGACCTGGTAGCGCGCGCTGCCTTGGCGGCAGGCACTTGGATGGGCGGCAGCATGGCGGTGGTGGCACTGCTCTTTGCAAGTCCGCTTCTACAAGCGCTCAACGCGCCTCCCGATGTGTTGGTCTTAGCAACACCCTTGTTGCAAGCGCTCTCGTTGGCCTTGCTGTTGGATGCATGGAACGCCTGCATGGCCAGTGTCATGCGTGCGCATTTGCGCACGCGCGAAACCATGTGGGTCATGGCTGTGATGCATGCCGTGCATGTCAGTTTGGCTTGGCCCTTGATGCATGGTCTGCCGTCCATATTGGGCTTTACTTGGATGGACGACTGGACAGGTTGGGGCCTACCGGGCTTTGCCGTTGCCTTGGTGATTAGCCGCATGGTGGGCTTGTATTTGCATTGGTATTTGTGGCGTCGTCGTTTGAACATTCTGCCGAAAGCGTCAGATTTTTGGCGTGTTCGCATGACACAAATGAAGCACATCTTGCACATTGGATTGCCGGGCGCCGCCGAAAACTTGTCTTGGGAAATGGCCTTCATGGTCAGCGTTGCAGCGGTGGGTATTTTGGGCACACAAGCCTTGGCCACGCAGGCTTATGTTTTGCAATTCAACATGTGGATCTTGATGAGTGGTGCTGCCATTGGCATGGCCGTTGAGATGGTGGTGGGTCATTTGGTGGGCGCACGTAAGTTGCGAGACGCCCATGTGCTGGTTAAGCGAGCGCAGACCATTGGCCTAGGTGTGACCCTGGTGGTGGCGATGCTCATGGCGTGGCAAGGCGATCACTTGTTGCGCTGGTTCACGGACGACCCAGAAATTGTCAAGTTGGGTCACCAACTGTTGTGGTGGTCCATCCTCTTAGAAACCGGACGCACCTTCAACTTGATTGTGATTTCTGCGTTGCGCGCAACGGGTGATTCACGCTATCCGTTTTATGCTGGCGTCGGCTCTATGGCCATCGTGTTGGCCTGTGGCAGTTGGTTGTTGGGCGTGCATTGGGGCTGGGGCCTCACGGGCGTTTGGATTGCTTATGCAGCCGATGAATGGATCAGGGGCTTGATGATGTGGCACCGATGGGTCACCCGTGGTTGGATTCCACATGCGCGGGCCACACACGCCCGAATGCGGCACCAAACTCAAGCGTCAGAGGCGCCCTCAGCCAAGATGTAAACGCGAGCTTCCCATGCTGCCAAGGTGTCTGCCGCCAAGGGCCATTCTTCTATTGGCAAATTACCAATCAAGGGCGTGGCGTTGGAAAAATCAGGCAGTTGCTTTAGGGGCAAGCCTTGAAATTGCCCACTGAAATTGCACAACACCAGCAAAGTCACTTCGTTCAATTGGCGTGTGTAGGCAAACAAAGCGGGGTGCTTGGGTAACAACAAACTGTAATCGCCCTCCACCAACACAGGCCATGACTGCCGAAGTGCAATCAGTTGGCGGTAGTAATGAAAAATCGAATCAGGATCTGCCAGCGCTTGCTGGGCGTTCACCTGGGCAAAGTTGTTGTTCAATGCCAGCCAAGGCGAGCCTGTTGTAAATCCTGCTTGATGTGCCGCAGACCATTGCATTGGCGTGCGCGCATTGTCACGACCTTTGGCATGAATGGACGCCATCACCTCTTGATGCGACAGACCTTTGTGCTTGACAGCTTGCGCATACATGTTGCGCGTCTCGATGTCTTGGTAGGCCTCAATGTGAGACCAAGCGACATTGGTCATGCCCAATTCTTCGCCTTGGTAAATGAAGGGCGTGCCTTGCATCATGTGCAGGCAGGTTGCCAACATTTTGGCGGAACGGACGCGGTGATGGTTGGGGTCGCCAAATCGCGAAACAGCACGCGGCTGATCGTGATTGCACCAATACAAGCTGTTCCAGCCCTTGCCATGCAAACCGGTTTGCCAGCGACTCAATGACGTTTTCAAATCAGGCAAGTGCAGAGGCTTGAGAGCCCACTTGCCTTTACCAGGTTGGCTGTCAACGTCCATGTGTTCAAACTGAAACACCATGTTCAAGGCGCCAGTTTTTGAATCGGTAATTTCTTGCGCTTGTGCAACAGTGGCACATGGCGCTTCCCCCACCGTGATGCAATCGTAGTGGTCTAGAACCTCGCGTTTCATTTCGTGCATGAATGCCATGAAGCGGGGACCATGTGTCACCATTTCAAATGCGGGTTGTAAAAACCCATCCTGAACTTTAGGGGCGTCTGGCAAATTTCGTTTTGCAATACGAGCTTGCTCTGGATTCAGCCACGGCTTTGAGATCATGTTGATCACATCCATCCGAAATCCACCCACGCCCTTTTTCAGCCAAAAGTGCATCAAGTCATAAACCTCTTGCCGCACTTTGGGATTTTCCCAATTCAGGTCGGGCTGTTTTTTAGAAAACATGTGGAGGTAGTACTCCCCCGTGGCTTCATTGAAAGTCCAAGCCGAGCCATTGAACGCAGCTTCCCAGTTGGTCGGCTCGCGTCCTTCTACAGGGTCATGCCAAATGTAATAGTCGTGGTACGGATTGCTTCTTGAACTTCTGGCTTGCTGAAACCATGCATGCTCATCGGAGGTGTGGTTCACCACCAAGTCCATCATCAAACGAATACCGCGTGACTTCATGCTAGCCAACATGGTGTCAAAGTCGGCCATGGTGCCAAACTCTTGCATGATGCGACGGTAGTCGCGAATGTCGTAACCGTTGTCGTCGTTGGGCGAGTCATAAACGGGCGACAGCCAAACAATTTTGACCCCCAATGCATCCAGATGGTCTAGCTTGGCGGTAATGCCAGGCAAGTCGCCAATGCCATCACCGTTGCTGTCCGCAAATGAGCGGGGATAGATTTGATAAGCGACTTGTTTGCGCCAATCAGAGCTTGCAAATGACATGTCAGGCAATCGGCTATCAGCTATCAGTTGGGCAATTCAACAGTTCTCTGGCAAGCCATTCCCTGACTGTCGAACAAATGCAATTGGTCGGGCATCAAGCACATCGTGAGCGAAGTGCCGGCGCTGGTGGTGGCACTGCCTTCTACTTTGACCGTAGCAACCGCTTGGCCCGCACCCATTTGCACATACAACAAGGAAGAGTCACCCAAGCGCTCAAGGTGTTGCAAGTGGCCGGCCACCTGAGTGCCTTCACCGGAAGAAGTTAAGGGAATATGTTCGGGACGAATGCCCAATTGAACTTTTTCACCAGCCTTTAAGTGCCTTGCGTCCACTGCAGCCTTGATCAGTTGATCCCCCATCCGCACAGTGGCATAAGCATCTTGTGCATCGACCAGTTCACCATGCAATAAATTCATTTTGGGAGAACCAATGAACTCGGCTACAAACAAACTTCCGGGGCGGTGATACAAGTTCATGGGTGAACCCACTTGCGCCACACTGCCGCGCTGTTGAATCAGATCGCCAGTGTGCAACAACACAATCTTGTTGGCCAAGGTCATGGCCTCAACTTGATCGTGGGTCACATAAATCATGCTGGCAGAGTTCATGTCTTTGTGCAGCTTGGCAATTTCCAAACGCGTTTGCACGCGCAAGGCGGCATCTAAATTGGACAATGGCTCGTCAAACAAAAACAGTTTAGGTTCTTTCACAATGGCGCGGCCAATGGCCACACGCTGCCGCTGGCCACCCGACAAGGCCTTTGGCAAACGATCGAGCAAAGGTGTCAGTTGCAAAATATCTGCTGCCGCTTTTACCTTGCGGTCAATCTCTGCTTTGTTAGAGCCCAAAACGCGCAAACCAAACGCCATGTTTTCACCCACTGTCATATGAGGATACAGCGCATAACTTTGGAACACCATGGCCACGCCGCGCTTGGCGGGTGGCAAATCGTTCACGCGTTGACCTTCAATCAGCAAGTCGCCCGACGTGATGTCCTCCAGACCCGCGACCATGCGCAGCAAGGTGGATTTGCCACAACCCGACGGTCCGACAAACACACAAAACTCACCTTGATCGATGGTGAGATTGGCGTTGTTGATCGTCAAAGGCAACTCGGGTGAGTAGCGCTTACAGACGTTTTGAAAATCGATGCGTGACATGCTGTTCTCCGATGTCAGTTCAAATAATGTGCAGGTTCAATGTCACGTAGCTTGATCAAAGTGCCAACAGCAAAGCGCCATAAGCGCCCAACTCGATGTTGTCACCCGAGACACTGCCGCCGCTCAATCCAGGCACAGACAATGTGCTTGCAGATTTGAAATCGGCTGGCAATGCTAGGCTGGCTGCGCTGTCGCTAAAGTTGAAGGCACACAACACTTGCTTGCCCTCTTGTTGGCGAACAAAAGCCATCACTTGTTTATGAACGGGCAACAGAACCTGATCGCCATGCAATAGCACCGACTGACCTTTGCGACATGCCAGCAAATTGCGGTAAAAGTTGAGCAAAGAATTTGGATCGGTGTCTTGCTCAGAGACTGCCAAAGCACGGTAGGCTTCCGTCAAAGGCAGCCAAGGCTTTTGTACGCCGCTGCCAAAGCCCAGATCCTTGGCTTTGCCGTCCCAAGGCATGGGTGTGCGGCAGCCGTCGCGACCTTTGAACTCAGGCCACATGGTGATGCCGTAGGGGTCTTGCAAATCTTCGTAGGCCACTTGCGCTTCGGGCAAGCCCAACTCATCACCTTGATACAAGCAAGGTGAGCCGCGCAAGCACATTTGGAACGCAGCCGCTACGCGCAGTTTGCGCACATCAGCCGACTCGCCACCCCAACGCGTACCCACTCGCACAACGTCGTGGTTAGACAATGCCCAAGAAGGCCAGCCGGTTGCGTTCTTCTCAGCAAAGCGCGTCATCAAGTCGTGTAAAAAAGTGCTGCTGCTGTCGGGGCCAAGCAAATCAAAGCTGTAGGCCATGTGCAGTTTGTCGCCACCGCTGGTGTACTCTGCCATGGTGGCCAGACCGTCGTCATCACCAATCTCGCCCACCATGGTGGTGTTGGGATACTGGTCGAGCAGTGCGCGGAGTTGTTTCAAAAATCCGATGTTTTCGGGTTGTGTTTTGTCAAACTTGTGATGCTGCCAGCCATAAGGATTGACGTCGTTCACAGCAGGATCGTTGCCCTTGGGTTGACCGCGCCCAGGGTTGTTGCGCAATTCTTTGTCGTGGAAATAATAGTTGGCTGTGTCCAAACGATAGCCATCGACGCCCAGTTCCAACCAGAACTTCACGGTGCCCAAAATCGCGTTCACGACATCGGGGTTGTGATAGTTCAAATCGGGTTGGCTGCTTAAGCAGTTGTGCAGGTAATACTGACGGCGACGGGTGTCCCACTGCCAAGCGCTGCCCCCAAAAATAGACAACCAGTTGTTGGGTGGGTTGCCATCTTCTTTGGCGTCGGCCCAAACATACCAATCTGCTTTGGCGTTGTTGCGTGAGGCGCGGCTTTCTGCAAACCAAGGGTGCTGATCGGAAGTGTGAGACAGCACTTGGTCAATCATCACCTTCAGGCCCAGGTCGTGCGCTTTCTTGACCAGGGCACGGAAGTCGTCCAGCGTGCCAAACAGTGGATCGACATCGCAATAGTCGCTCACGTCATAGCCAAAATCCTTCATCGGGCTCTTGAAAAAAGGCGATAACCAAACAGCATCTGCGCCAAGTTTGGCTACATAGTCCAATTGCTTAGTGATGCCAGGCAAGTCGCCCACACCGTCGCCATTGCTGTCGGCAAAAGAGCGAGGATAAATTTGATAAATGACGCCACCACGCCACCAGTTGTTGTTAGGTGCTTTGCTCATAATTTAAGTTACAAAAGAACAGAAAGAAAAATTAACCTTTGACCGCACCAGCCGTGAGGCCCGATACGATTCGCTTTTGGAAGAAGAACACCAACAGCAGCAGCGGCACAGTGACAATCACTGAGCCTGCCATGATGGTGCCCCATGGAATTTCAAATGCCGTGGCGCCCGCGATCAAAGAGATGGCCACGGGTACCGTGCGTTCGGTGTCGTTGACCACAAAGGTCAGGGCAAACATAAATTCGTTCCACGCACCAATGAAAGCCAGCAAGCCAGTCGAGACCAAGGCGGGCCACAACAACGGCATGAAGACTTGAAAAATAATGCGCAGCGGGCCGCACCCATCCATGATGGCCGCTTCTTCCAACTCAACAGGTAACTCGCGCATGAAAGTGGTCAAGATCCAAACCGTAAAGGGCAGCGTGAAGATGGTGTAGGGCAACACCAAGCCCCATGCCCTGTTGTAGATGCCCAGCCACTGAATCAGTTCAAACATGCCCGACAACACCGCAACCTGCGGAAACATGGACACACCCAAAATACAAATCAACAACAGGCCTTTGCCCTTGAAGCGAATGCGGCCCAACGCATACGCGGCTGTGATGCCCATCAACATGGCAAAGCCCACGGTGAGTACGGCCACCATGATTGAGTTGACCAAACTTTTGCCAAAAGGTTGTACCCCTTCAAACAAGGCGTAGTAATTGCGAAGGTCCGCTTGGTCTGGAAAAATTTGGGTGTTGAAAAGCGCTGTGCCTGTTTTCAATGAGGTTGAAATGGCGTAGACAAAGGGGTAAACAGACACCAAGACGACCAAAGCCGAAGCGATGTAAATGAACGCTGTCGTCCAAGCAGAACGGGTTTTCATTTGGCTTCCTCCGACATCTTGACGCGTGCCAACTTCAAAAAGATGATGGCCGTGAGTAAGATGATTAAGAACAAAGAGGTGGAGGCCGCGGAGCCATAGCCCATGTTGCCGTACTCCACCATTTCGCGTCGTACAAAGCCCGACATGCTGATGGTGGTGCTGCCATTGGCCGTCAAAACATAAATCAGATCGAACACTCGAAGCGAGTCGAGCAAACGGAACACCACAGCCACCAACAAAGGCTGTCGAATGAGGGGCAGCGTAATTTTCCAGAACACACGCAAGGGGTGAACGCCATCTACGCGTGCAGCCTCATAACAATCTTTGGGGACTGTTTGCAGGGCCGCCAAAATGAGCAAGGCCATGAACGGTGTGGTTTTCCAAACGTCCACCAACACGACGGTCCAGAGGGCATAAGCCGGCTCTGCCGTCCAAGCAATCTTTTGCGAGATCACACCCAGGCCCATCAAGTAGGTGTTGATCACACCAAATTGATCGTTCAACATCCAGCCCCACATCTTGGCCGACACAATGGTAGGAATGGCCCATGGGACCAGCACCGCAGTGCGAACCAAACCGCGACCTTTGAATTCTTGATTAAGAAGCAGGGCCACGCCCAAGCCCGTGAGTGTTTCCAAAATGACCGACACCACGGCAAAGCTAAAAGTGTTGCGAATGGAGATGCCCCAATCACCGGCCCAAAAACCACCTTCATCATTGGGGTTGAAGAACAGGCCGTATTCCCCCACGTAATTTTCCAAGCCGACAAATTGCGAAGCAGAAATGTCGTTGATGTTGATGTCGGTGAAGCTGAACCAAATGGAACGCGCCAGGGGCCACACGGCCACCACCAACATCAGCACCACCATGGGGGCAAGAAATAGCCAAGCGGTTTTAACTCTTGAATTCATGTTGAGTTCTCTCCGGCTTTACCAGTGCTTGCGCCTGATTTGTTTCAAGCGCGATTCAAGCTTGGCCACGGCTTCTTCACCGGTGGCGCGTTTGGACATGACCTCGTGCGCAGCATTCCAGAAGCTTTGACTCACTTGCGGATACTTCAGGCCCGTGGCCGTGGTGGGTCGGGCCACGCTATTGGCAAAAACGTCGGCCAGCGCGCCCATGAACTCATTGGCTGCCAACACATCTTTGTCTTTGTAGAGCGCGGGCAGCGTAGGGTTGAAGGAGCCGTGAATGGCGCGTGACTTTTGTACCTCAGCACTGGTCATGTACATCACCAAATCGGCCGCAATGGCTTGGTGCTTGGAGTATTTGGACACACCCAACTGCCAGCCACCCAAAGCAGCGGCGCTGGGGTTGCCGGGCAATTTGGCCACGCCGACTTTGCCTTTGACCAAGCTGTCATTTTTTTGCAGCAAGGCCCAAGCGTATGGCCAGTTGCGCATGAACAAGGCGTTGCCGTTTTGAAAAACGCCGCGGCCTTCTTCTTCCTCATAATTCAAAACACCGGTGGGGCTGATGGTGCCAATCCATGAGGCTGCCAAGTTCAGTGCCTTGGCTGCTTCTGCGTTTCGAATCGTAATTTGGCCATCGGCATTCACCACGGTGCCGCCACCATGGCCACCTACCCATTCAAGCGCGTTGCAAGTTAAGCCTTCATAGGCCTTGGCTTGAAACACAAAGCCATGAAAATCCTTGGCGCCCTTGTTGCGTTCACCGGCTTGCACTTTAGCGGCAGTTTGCGTCAGTTCTTCCCAAGTTTGCGGGACCCTTAAGCCATATTTTTTCAACAGATCGGAACGGTAATACAGCAAACCCGCATCGGTGTACCAAGGCATGCCCAAAAGCTTGCCATTGACCGTGTTGTTGGCCACGATGGCAGGGAAGTGCTCGGCTTCGATCCCTTTGCTGTACGGCTTGAGGTCTGTCAGGTGATCTTTCAGCAAGCCGGGCCACACAGTGTCAATTTGCACCACATCGATGTCGCCCGATTTGGCGGCAAACAATTGGCGGTACAGCGCAAGCTTTTCGGTGGCACTGGTGGGGGGTGAAAAATTCTTGATGGTGTGACCAGTTTTGGCGGCCCAAGCTTGGGCGTGTTTCAAACAAAATTCAACATCGCCGCCACTCGGCCCACAGGTGATGGTAATTTCAACTGCCTTGGCGCTGAAACTGGTCAACAAAGTACTGAAGAGCAGCACGGGCAAAAATTTCATGGCTTAGATCCTTTCACCACAAACACCACGGCACTTCGCGCAGGGATGTCAAAAGCACCATTGGCCTTTTGGTATTTGGCATGTTCGCGGGGTCTTGTATCGGCCGCTTGGGGCGAGGCTTGCACGGGGTGAAGCTCAAATGCTTTTTGTGCCAATTGCGAAATGACCAAACTTTGGGCCTGCTCTGATGCATTGACAAAATAGATCAGCTCTTTGAAGTCGTTCAAACCGTCGCCTTGTAAATGCCCGGCAATCAAACGTGGATCGGCTTGTGAGCCGGTGTTGAAAAAACGCAGTCGCTGTTGCACATCTTGTGCATTTTCCAATCGAAACAATTTGGAACTCTTGCGAATCTTCAGCAGGTCCAAGTGCGCATTGCGCGTCCACACAATGTCTTGCGCAGTGGGTTTGAGTTGGGCGTCATTGAGCAAAGCAAGGGTGATGGCTTTTGCTTCTGGGCTGCCTTGCAACTCGGGGACAGCGTCGCCAAAACTGTTGCTTTGGTAAGTCCAATCCAACAGATTGAACAAGTCACCCGAGTCGTAGCTGTTACCGTCCAACGATTTGGAGCGCAAAATTTCTTGACCCGCATGGAAATAAGCCACCCCTTGGCTGAAGGCCACCAAAGCCCCCGCCAACATTTGAACGCGCGCGCGTTCTGCGCTGGATGTGTTGCGCGGTAATTTGATGGCCAGGCTGTCAAACAGGGTCAAGTTGTCGTGGTTTTCTGCATAGTTCACCACTTCACTCGGCTGACTGACATAGCCCGTGGGCTGGTCACCATACGGAATGTCTTGCAGCGCTTTGACGGTGCCATCGGCCGTGGCCATGCGATAGTTTCTGAGTGATCCCGCCAAGCCCGCACGGATTTGATCGGCAACTTTGGCCGAACTTTCGCGCCCACTGACAAAGCCTGGTGCCTTGATCAAGTTCTCAACCGAATCACCTGCTCCGCCACCGCGAATGGCGTCGCGCAGACGGTCATTGAAGGTGCCGATGCCTGTGCCATTCAAAGACAATTGCGAGGCTTGCACAAAGCGCGCACCATTGGCCACTTCGCCAAAGTTCCAGCCTTCGCCTACAAAATCAATGCGCTTACGCAAAGTTTTCTGCAAACGATTTTGCATGTCGAGCATCGCTTGCTTAGGTTGGTGACCCATTAAGTCAAATCGGTATGAGTCGAGTTTGTATTGCTGCGTCCACAACAACACCGAGTCCGACATGAGCTTGGCCATCATGCGGTTTTCAGTGGCGGTGTTGTCGCAGCATGTTGAACGTTCTACTTCACCTTGGGCATTCAAGCGGTGGTAGTACCCCGGCACAATGCGGTCTAGCACCGACTGCAAATGCTGTCCCGATGCGGAGGTGTGGTTGTAAACCTTGTCCATGCCGACGCGCCAACCCGCTTCATGCAAAGACTTCACCAAGCGCCGAAATTCCACAATGCGTTTGGCGCCGTCGTCGGCGTCTGAGGCATAACTGCCCTCTGGTGCATTGAAATGCAGCGGGTCGTAACCCCAGTTGAAGCAGTCGTTGGCGCGAGTGGTGCTTGCAGCGCGCGCATCGCTTTGACAATTCTTTTCGGGCACAGTGGCCAAGTCAAAAACAGGCAAGAGGTGCAAATCGGTCATGCCCGCTTTGGCCAGTTCCTTCAAATGCTTCATGCCGCGGGAGTTGCCTTGCGTGAAGGCCAAATATTTGCCCCGCATGTCGGAGGGTACTGATGCATCATTGATCGAAAAATCGCGAACATGCAATTCATAAATGACCATATCAGCGGGATGCTTGACGGTCTGCGGCGCCTGGTGCTTGTCCCAACCGGCGGGTTTGAGCTTTGGAGAGTTCAGGTCGGCGGCATAGCTTCGCAATGAGTTGGCACTCAAGCTCACGGCGTATGGATCGTTGACATGATTGATGACCCAACCCACACCCGGCACAAACACTTCAACCGCAAAGCGGTAGTAGTTGCCTTGCTTTGCCATCGGTTTGGCAGTACGCCAAACACCTGAGGCATCGTCTCGAGCCAACTTGGCATGGCCAACAGCAGCGGCATGGGCATTGGGGTAAAGACAGACGCTCACCGCGCGTGCAGTGGGTGCCCACAATGCCAAGCTGGCCGTGTCCGCAGCATTTCCATTTGGGGATTTCACAAATTGCGCGCCAAGCGTTTGGTGCTCAGCGGCATCTGCATACAGATCGTCAAGTGCTTTGGCCGCTTGCAAGCGTGTGGCCTTCAGCACCTTTCCTTGAGGGTCGACTTGAACCAGCACAGTTTGTGCGGTGTGAAGTTTTTTGAGTGCTATTGCATTGAGCCCGGCCAATTCAAGTAACTGTGGACCCTTGATATTGAGGCCTAAAGTGGTGTCGGCACCTTCAAGCGTTTGGCCAGTTTGCACATGGAGCTTGCCATCCAGTGAGCTGGCCAACAACCAACGATGGCCTTCTTGGACCGTCATGCCTGGGACAGAAATTTGCGACCGGTTCAGCCAAATGGCTTCTGCGGCCAATTTCAAATCATTGGCGTGCAACAAGGTTGCGCCCAAAGGGGCATTGCACAACTTGGCGGAAGCTTCGGACAGTTTGTTGGGGTTCGCAGTGGCACCCACGCTAAGCATGTTCAGTGCAAGGCATGGCCCTACGGCCCAGCGCATCACGCGAGAAAGTCGAGGCATGAAACAGTCATTTGATCAAAAGGTACGGAATTATCGTAATAAAACTACAAAAAAGCATCATGTAATCGATTGAATTAGGGAAAACACCCAATAATTGAAATTTCTAAACCTTCAAAATCTGTAGCTTTTCTACATATTGATGATTTTGATTCAGGAGAGTCAAACTTTGAGGTTTTTATGAATACCAATGAATTCATTTCGAGGTGCCTTGACCTAACCGTGAAAAAAATCATTCGCACTTTGCTGATTTGCGCGCCATTATTTCTAGGCGCTTGTGGCGGTTCGTCCAATTCAAATGCGGGTGCCATTGAACCAGTCAACACCGGCAGCGCGTTGGAAGTACCCGATTCGGGCAGCGTGAGTGTGAGCGCGGTCGCAAGCCCCTTGCCTTCTGGGTGGTGGCAGGGTGCATTTATGCAGATTTATGTACGTGCTTACCAAGACAGCGATGGCGATGGCAAGGGCGATCTCAAGGGCTTGGTTCAGCGCTTGGATTATTTGCAAGATCTGGGGGTCAAAGGCCTGTGGCTGTTGCCCGTCACACAAAGTTCAGACCGAGATCACGGCTATGCCGTTAAAAACTATCGCGCCATCGAAACTGACTACGGCACACAAGCTGACTTTGAATTGCTCATCAGTGAGGCCCACAAACGCGGCATCGGCGTGATTGTTGATTATGTGATTAACCACAGCAGCAACCAACACCCCTTGTTTTTGAATTCGTCTTCATCGGCGATGAATGCGCAAAGAAATTATTTTGTATGGCAAAACCCCAAGCCCACAGGATGGCAGATCTATGGCCAAGATCCTTGGCACGCCAGTCCTTGGGCCAATGGTTTTTATTTCGCAGGTTTTTCAAACACCATGCCCGACTTTAATTTGCGAGCCACTGAAGTTGAGCAATTCCATCACGACAATTTGCGTTATTGGCTGAACAAAGGTGTCGATGGCTTTAGGTTTGATGCGGTCGGCAACTTGGTCGAAAACAGTTCAACGGCATGGGAAGTGCAACCAGAAAATCATGCCATCATGAACAAGGTGCGGCAAACTGTGATGCAGTACAAGCAACGTTATATGGTGTGTGAGGCGCCCGCCAACTCAGGCGCATTTGCAGACAGCAATTCGTGTGGCAGTGCATTTGCATTTGATTTGTCGGGTTCAATTGTGGGCGCCGCTAAAGGCGATGTCGGTGCCATCCAAAAATTAGCAGACTATTACAAAACACGCTCAAACAATTTAGCGCCATTTGTATCGAACCACGACCGCTTTGCGGGCGATAGATTGTGGAATCAATTGCAGGGCAACGTGGCGCAGTACAAGTTAGCAGCCGCCAGCTATTTGCTCCTGCCGGGCACGCCCTTCATATATTACGGTGAAGAAATTGGCATGGCGGCATCCGATGCACTGACGGGCGATTGGTCTCTGCGTACGCCCATGAGCTGGACTGCAGATGCCAGAGGTTTTAGTTCAGGCAGTCCCTTTAGATCGCTGTCCAGCAACATCGGCACGCAGAATGTGGCGCAACAATTAAGTCAAACGACATCGCTTCATCAGCACTACAAAAAATTGTTGGCTTTGAGAAATACGCAAACAGCTTTGAGCAGTGGAACCTACGAAGGTGCGTGGGCACAACAAAAAACGATGGGTTTTCAGCGCGTAGCGGGCAATCAAAAAATCATGGTGATTTTTAACTTTGATACAAGCAGCGCGAATCTGAACATTGGCAGCTTGGTGCCTGGAGAGGTGTGGTCAAGCCTAGAAGGCGTCAGCAATATGGGTACCGTTAACACGTCAGGCGTGATGCAAATCAGTTTGCCCGCGCAATCCTTTTCTGTTTTGAAGAAAAACTAATCGAATGAAACCCTCAAGTCTCAAGCCATTTTTATGGGGACTCCTCATCGGTGCTTTGGCCATTGCGGCGGCACTTTATCAGTATGAGAGAAAACCAAAACTCAAGGAGGGTTGGCATCATGGCGCATTCATGGAAATTTTTGTTCGCAGTTACAAAGACAGCAATGGCGATGGCATTGGCGATTTGAAAGGCCTGATTCAATCCTTAGACCATTTGAAAGACTTAGGCATCAAAGGCATTTGGCTCATGCCCATTACAGCCAGTGCAGATCGCGACCATGGCTATGCCACGCGTGACTTTAGAAACATTGAGCCTGACTATGGCACGCTGGCAGACTTTGATGAGCTGATTAAAGAAGCGCACAAGCGAGGTATTGGCATCATCATGGACTATGTGTTGAATCACAGTGCCAAAGAGCATCCCTTTTTTGAAGAGGCACTTAAGAATCCCCAAAGCCCTTACCGAGCATGGTACGAATGGCGCAATGAAAAACCCGAAGGGTGGGACATTTGGGGGCGTGATCCTTGGGTTGTGACAAACAACGGCAGCTACCTCGCCACCTTTGGCGCGCCCATGCCCGACTTCAACATGCGCAATCCAGAGGTTGTGAAGTACCACGAAGAAAGTCTGAAGTTTTGGCTAGACCGCGGTATCGATGGCTTTCGTTTGGATGCGGTGCCGCACCTCATTGAAAAAGATGCCAAAGATTGGAACGATCAACCTGAAAGCCGTCAACTCACAGGCCAGTTCACTCGCTTGATCAAGTCGTATCCCAATAAGTACGTGGTGTGCGAAGCCACTGCCGAACCGAAGGTGTATGCACAGCCCGAAATATGTGGTGGCGCATTTGCCTTTGGTCTAGAAAATCAAATTTCAAAAGCAGCCAAAGGCGACCCAGAGGCCATTCAAAAAGTAGCGCAGTACTATACAAAAGCACCACACACACTGGCCAGTTTTGCATCCAACCACGATCAGTTTGCAGGCAAGCGTTTGTGGGATCAGGTCAATGGCAATGAGGTGCAATACAAGTTGGCCGCTGCAACTTACTTGTTGTTACCGGGTACGCCCTTCATTTATTACGGTGAAGAAATTGGCATGGCTGGTGCAAAAGGTTTGAGCGATGACCCTTTCATCCGGGGCCCCTACAGCTGGTTGCCCAATGAAAAAACAGCAGGCTTCACCACAGGACAGCCCTATCGCGCTACCTCTGGCAATGTCAGTACACACCATGCGCAAATTCAAAAAGCTGGGGCCGATAGCCTATGGTCGTTCTACCGCGACATGCTGACGTTGCGCAACACAAGAACCTCCCTGGCCAAAGGCAGTTATGAAGCACCGCAGGCACAAGGTCAAGTTTTGACATACCAAAGAAAAGCGGCACAAGAACACAGTGTGGTGGTGATCAATTACGGCACGCAAGCTGTGCCTGTCACTGTCGAGAACATGGACAGCAACGCCACACTTCGCGCGCTCTACCCTGCAAAAGGTGTTGCCAATCAGAGGGGTGGGCAAGTAACAGTGCCAGCGCAGTCGGTCAATGTTTTTGCTGTAGAAAAATAATGAAGTTTTCAAATATTCACAGATGGCCAGCCCTGTGTGCTCTGGTGTTTTGCTGCTTGTCTGTGGCACAAACGACTGTGCCCAGCGGCAATGTGGCTCAAGGCACCAACGTCACGTGCCAAGCAGCACCGCAAGTCGTGCCACCACTTTATTTGCGCGGCAGTATGAACGGCTGGACTGCACAAGAAGATTTTGAATTTGTGTGGGACTGCAATGCCTTTTATTTGAACGTCAATTTGCAAGGCGTGCATGAATTTAAAGTGGCCGACGCCAAGTGGCAAGGCAGTAGCAGTTGGTCAGTGCCCAGCAAAGAGTTTGTCACGACACAAAACGAATTGGCTTTGCAACCCGACAAGCCAAATGGACCCAGCACCAAGCTGACGTTTTCAGGTGCGCACACATTGCGACTGAACTTGCAAAGCGGGCATGCATTTTTGCAATTGTTGCCGCAAACATTTGTCGATCCGAGGCAAGCGGCGGTTACCCATCCTGTGGCGTTAAGTTTGCACCATGACTCGCGTGATCTGGCTTATCGCAAACCTTTTGGCGCGGTGCCACAGCACCAAACGGTGCATTGGTCACTCAAAGCATTGCCTGGCGTAGAGCGCGCCACCTTGGTGTTGGATGTGCGGCGCCTTGAAGGAAATCAAGAAATATTGACGTACCGAAATTTGGCGCGCATCAACATGCAGCGCACGCAAGCCGACAAACACGAAGTGTTCAAAGCCAGCCATCGTTTCAAAGACAAAGCCATTTATGGGTATTGGTTTGAAGTGGTCATTGGTGGTGTCAATTACGTCTATCACAACAATGCATCGGCCATTTATTGGACGCAAGAAAAGGGCAGTGGGGGCGTAGGTCAAGTCATTCCAGCCCCTGATCAAGAGCGCCGTTTGCGTCGTTTTCGTGTGACCGTTTACGACCCTGCATTCAAAGTGCCTGAATGGGCGCAAGATGCTGTTTATTACTTTATTTTTCCAGAGCGTTATCGGAATGGCAACCCAGACAACGATCCTAAAGTAGGCGCCAGAAAATACCAAAGCCACAACATTGAAGTGCACAAGAGTTGGTTAGACAAGCCCTACAAACCAGGCACTGGCGATGGCTCTGACCCGCACTACAACAATGATTTCTTTGGGGGCGACTTAGAAGGCATCATTCAAAAACTCGATGACATCAAAGACTTGGGCGCCAATGCCATCTACATGACGCCGGTTTTCAAGGCGGCCAGCAATCACAAATACGACACCGCAGATTTTCACGAAATCGATCCTGCGTTTGGCACCAATGCAGATTTCACTCGCCTCACCCAAGAGGCTGCCAAGCGCGGCATCCGTGTCATACCCGATGCTTCTTTGAACCATGTGGGCGCTGACTCCAAGTACTTTGATCGCTTTGGAAATTTCAAATCAGAAGGGTTGGGCGCATTTGCTGACAATCGCATTCAAACCAATTCACCCTATGCCAGTTGGTTTACCTTGGACGCCACACAAACCGACCCAGACAAGCAATTCAAGGGTTGGGTGGGCGTGGCCGACTTGCCTGAGTTGAATAAAAACTCTGCAGGCTGGCGACAATTTGCCTATGGCGACAAAGACTCTGTCACGCGCAAATGGCTGAAGCTAGGCGCATCAGGTTGGCGCATGGATGTGGCCCCTTGGGTGCCCGACGATTTTTGGCGCGAGTGGCGCAAAGCCGTGAAGCAAACCAAACCCGATGCCGTCACCATTGCCGAAACATGGTTTGATGCGTCTAAATATTTCTTGGGCGACACCTTCGATGCCACCATGAACTATGTGATGCGCAATGCCATCTTAGATTTTGCAAACGGCAGCGACGCACGCACACTCATCGCCAATTTGGAGCACTTGCGCGAAGCCTATCCACCGCAAGCTTTTCATGCCCTTATGAACTTGTTGTCCAGTCACGATCAAGCCCGCGCTTTGTATGTGCTGGGCGGGACAACAACCGCCTCTGCTGAAGCCATGCAAAAAGCCAAACAAAAATTGCGTTTGGCCACAGCGCTTCAAATGAGCTTGCCTGGCGCACCCACGGTCTACTATGGTGATGAGGTGGGCCTCACAGGCGGAGACGATCCTTACAACCGCATGCCGTATCCGTGGGCCGATTTAGGGGGGCAACCCGACATGGCTTTGCGAGCCGATTTCAAAGCCTTGCTCAAGCTAAGGCAAGAAAAACCAGTCCTTCGAAGAGGCCAGCTGAGTGCACCCTTGCTTAGCACCGCTAACAGCATGGTGCTGACGCGCCACACAGCCGATGCGCAGGTGCTGATGGCCTTTAACAACAGCGATCAAATCCAAACGCACACCTTCACAGCACCGACTGCGCTGCTGAAACGACAAGGCACCATGTGGTGGGGTCAAGGCACTGTGAAAATTAACGGAAAAGAAATGACCATCACCATTCCAGCAATGAGTGGCTGGATTTGGGGGGCATCTTCAAATTGAAAATGTGAGACCAGGCTGGCGCAGCGCCGCCTGGGGCTCACATCGGCTTTGCAGCGCAGTTTTTTGCAATGTAATCCGCATGCGTGGGCATAAAGTCCACACACTTTGCAATCACGTTGCGCACACTTTCCAAGTACTCCTGAATGCCGCCCTCATCTTGCAGATCGACCAAGGGGTTGTAGCGTGCAGGTTTGAGGTTTTGGCCCTCCATCACTTGCAGCCAACCCACTTGCGAGAACAACTCTTCATTGAACCTGAAGATGCGCCCGTGTGTTTGGAACAATGCGATTTTTTCTTTGAGTGAATCGGGTACCGCCATGTTGGCACACGCTTTCCAAAACTCAGAATCAGTGCGTTGATTGACGTGATAGTGCAGGATGATGAAATCGCGAATACGCTCAAACTGAAATCGACTTTGCGCGTTGTAGGTGTCAATGTCGAGTTGGCTGAAACCTTTGTCTGGGAAGAACTCAATCAACTGCGCAACCGCCGCTTGAATCAAATGGATGCTGGTCGACTCCAAAGGCTCCAGAAAACCACTTGAAAGTCCAACCGCAATGACATTTTTGTTCCAAGCTTTTTTGCGCATGCCGGTGTTGAACTTGATCAAGCGCGGATCTGCCAAAGGTTTGCCATCCAGGTTTGACAACAGCGTGGCAGCGGCTTCGTCTTCACTCACAAATTGGCTGCAAAACACATGGCCATTGCCGATGCGATGCTGCAAAGGAATGCGCCACTGCCAACCGGCGCGATGGGCCGTTGAGCGGGTGTAAGGGAGCAGCTGGGGCGCAGATTCGCAGGGCACGGCCAACGCACGATCGCATGGCAGCCAATGCGTCCAATCTTCGTAGCCTGTTTTTAAAGTCTCTTCAATCAGTAGTCCTCTAAAGCCAGAGCAATCAATGAACAGGTCGCCCTCGACGCGTTCGCCACTGGCCAACACAACGGCATCGATGTGCCCATCGCTTGCGCGCTGCGAGACTTGAACAATTTTTCCTTCGGTGCGAACAACACCGCGAGCCTCGCACAATTTGCGCAAATACTTGGCGTACAAATTCGCGTCAAAGTGATAGGCGTAAGTGATGTCACCCAAAGGCGAATTGGGCACCGACAAATCAGGCCGCATGAATTTGTTGGCGCGTGCCGCTGCACGCGTGATGGAGTAACTGCCCAAGTCAGCCGCTTTGCCAGCTGCGCGCATTTTGTGCCAGTATTGCTCAAACGGCACGGTCCAAAGGTCTTGACCAATGGCGCCAAAACCGTGAATGTAGCGATCGCCTACTTGCCCCCAATTGACAAACTCAATGCCCAATTTAAAAGTACCGTAGGTGGCCTTGAGAAATTCATTTTCGTCAATGCCCGCGACTTTGTTGAAGCGCTGAATCATGGGGATGGTGGCTTCGCCCACGCCCACGATGCCAATCTCATCGGACTCAACCAACCGGATGTTGTATTTGCCGCGCAGAACGCTGGCCAACGCAGTGGCGGTCATCCATCCCGAGGTACCACCACCCACAATCACAATGTTTTGAATTAAAGGGTTTTGCATGCTCACAACCATGAATAAAAAAGGGGGGACAAGCCCCCCTTAATGTAGCTTCCTTGTCAAAAACCGACAGAGGAAGGTGATTTACAAATTCAAATTAGAACTTGTAAGTTGCGCCCATCAAGTAGACCTTGCCGTATTTGACTTTCTCTACGATGTTGGAAGGTGTGTTGCTGTAACGCTGGAACTGCGCGTTGCTGGCGTTGTTCACTTGGAACAAAACTGACAAACCTTTTGCGGGACCTTGTTGGATCTCATAGCCAGCTTGCAAGTCAATCACAGTTTCACCCTTGATGAAGGTCAACTGACGGTTGTCTTGGAAGTCGCTGATCTCACCCAAGAAGTCGGAGCGCTTGCGAGCTGCAACGGCCACTTGGAAGCCACTCTTCTCGTAGTACAGGCGCATGTTGTCGACATCTTTTGACAAGCCTGGCAATGGAATCTTGTCGCGGCCAATGTCATTCGTGCTGAATGCGCTGGTGGGCAAGTTCACATTGCTGCTGGTACTAGATTTGTTGACCATCACACCAAAACCATCCAAGCTGGGTGTCAGCATAGAGAAGGGCACATTGATGGCCACTTCAATACCGCTGATATCACCGCCTTGACCATTGATGGGTCGTGTCAACATGCCCATGGTGGGGTATGTCAAACCGGCAGGTGTGTAGCCTTTGAAGTCAAATGGTGTGGCAGTTTTCAGAATGTAGGTGTCTAACTTTTTGTAGAAACCAGCCACACTGATGTAACCCTTTTTGCCGAAATACTTCTCGTAAGACAAGTCAAATGACTTGGCGCGGAAGGGCTCCAGGCCAGGGTTGCCACCGTCACCGGTGTACATGCCCTTGGTGCTGTCGTAGCTCATGCCCATGCTTGCACGCATATCGCCCATATTAGGACGTGCCAAAACTTTGGCAACACCCAAACGGAAGACCTGGTCGTTACCCGCATCGAAGTTCAAGTTCAAGCTCGGGTTGAAGTCGCTGTATGTTTTGCCATTGCCAATGGAAATACCAGGGCAAGTTGCAGCCGTGTTGCCAACACAGGTAGCTCGGTTCACGTTGAAACCCGTAGAGCTTTGGTCGGTGTTAACCAATTGCGCACCCACGTTACCTCGGTAAGGCATACCAAACAATTTGCCGTCCAAATCGCCTTTGACGTAAGTGGTGGTCACTTTTTCGCTCACAGACCAGTCTTTGTTCAGGATATCTGCATCAACTTTCTTGGCCAAATCATAGATGGTTCCAAGTGAGCCACGTGGATCCCAAGAAACAACTGACAAACCTGTTGTACCAGCAACACTGGTCGCTGTGCCTGGCACTGCAGCACCAGCGTATGGATCACCGCCTTTGATGACCAATCGGCCTTCTTGTGTCGTACGAACTTTGGTACGGTCAGAGAAGTTCGCGCCAATTTCAATTGAAGAAACATGACCGTAATCCACATTGCGGCGGCCAGAGAAACGGAGGTTGTCCACTTTGTCGGTCACAGAGGGCAAAGCCACATAACCAGCTTGTGGTGAAGAGGGTCCGCCACTCCAGCCGTTCACGTCAGTTAGCTTCATGAGAGAGCGGTCAGCATAGCTCAAGCCCGTTGTGAACTTGGTGTCGGCCAGGTTGTTGCCATTGAAACCTGTCCAGGACATGGTGTCTGTACGGCCCGTTGTGTTGCCGTCTCCAGGCAAGCCTGCTGTGGTTTCGTAGCGTTGGCTCAGACGAGAAACTTTGGACTGAGCGATATCCGCATTGGCCTTCCAGTCACCTACTTTGAATTTGGTGTTCCAACCAAAAGAATCGAGGTTGTCGTCACCAGATTCAACGTGATTGCGAATCACGCCTTTATAGCCAGTCATGGTACCGCTGGTCACAAAGCCAGCTGAATTAACTGTAGCATTGATCAAGGTACCTGCTGGGTCGTATGAAGCATTTTCAAGGAAAGCACCTTCAAGACCCGTCTTCTTCAAAGCGAAAGTGCCTTTAGAGGAGAAAACATCCAATACAGTTTCGAAGTCTTTGTTGGGCTTGTATTGAATAACGGCCATCAAACCTTCACGGTTAGATGTACTTTGCTCAGTGTCAGCTGTAAAGCCGCCAGGAATCTTGACCGCTTGACCGTTGTAGGTCAGATCGCGGTTCCAGCCTCCCCAAGAGTTGAATTTCAACTGCTCGGCGCCTTCGTCTTTCAGCTTGGTGTTGCCCAAAGCAATACCCAAAGTGCGGTCTGCAAATTGGTCAACATAAGAGAAAGATTCACGATTGCCCTTGCCTTCGCCAGCGCCAGAGTCAATGCCTGAGCGCTGTGAGCGAACATTGGCTGCGAATGTGCGCTTGTTGTAGTCCAAAGGACGCACAGTGCGCAGGTCGATGGTAGAGGCCAAACCTTGACCCACCAAGGAGGCTTCTGGGGTCTTGTGAATCACAATGGAGCTGAGCAATTCGGCAGGGAATTGGTCAAACTCAACGCCACGGCTGTCGCCTGTTGACGCTTGCTCGCGGCCATTCAGCAATGCACCGTTGAAGTCGGGCGACATACCGCGAACGCTGACAGACTGGGCACGGCCTGTCGATTTGTTACGCTGAGCAGTAACGCCGGGCAAGCGAGAAATTGACTCGGCAACAGTACTGTCTGGCAATTTGCCGATGTCTTCAGCTGACAACGCTTCAACAATACCGTCAGAGTTACGTTTGGTTGCAATGGCGTTTTCAATAGAGGCGCGGATACCCGTCACCACCACTTCGCTGCTTGCTTGTTGCGCATGCGTTGCGCCAGCAACGCTGATCAACAACACAGCGCATCCAGCAGCCACGGGGCTGACTTGGAATCCGCGTTGTCTCTCCACTTTGCGAGATTTTTGGTTTGTTTGTGTCATTCTTTTGACCTTATTTGAAAAATAAAAGAGGTGTGCTGCCCTTGGAAACTTCATGTAAACGATTGCACGAGTAGATTGTGGAGTAAAACTACATGCTCTTTCACTTAGGAAAAACCCTAGATGTTGTAGAAATAAAACCCCTCTGTAAATGCATTCTTAAGTGCTAATTTTATTGATGATGGGGTCGTGAAAATCGATGAAAAATAAGGGAAAATCTCGATTCTTGTACCAAAATTACATCTTTGCATTCTTTATAGTCGTCATTTGACGCAACCAAACCCAAAATCATGACCCGCTACAAAGCTCTTCCCCAAGTTTCAAGTCGTTTGCAAAGCCAGTTGTTGCGCACAGCGCGCAATTGTTCAATGGCTTTGGCACTGCCTTTATTGACATGGATGGCCACCACCAGCACAACTGCCTTGGCCCAAACCAACAACGCTGCGGCACCTGCCATTCGTCCAGAGGTGGTCAAATTACTACAAGCCTCACAAGATGCGCTTCGTGAAGGACAACTGGACAAGGCATTGATGGTGGCGCAGCAAGCCATGGCCATGCCCAATATTTCAAAGGACGAACGGCCCTATGTGCTTCGCACCTTGGCCGCCGCCGCCATGCAAGCCAAAAACTTTGTCTTGGCCATCAGCACCTTAGAAACCTTGGTGCAAGAAATGCCCGAGACCACCTTGCCCGATCAAAAAGCGGCACTCATCGAGTCCATCTTGAGTGCGGCACAGCAAGCCCAAGACCTCGAGCGCTTTGTGAAATGGGCCCGTATTTATTTAGACCAAGGGGGTCGCAACCCCTCGGTGCGTCCCGTGCTCATTCAAACCCTGTCTGTTTTAAAGCAACATGAGGCCGTCATCAAAGAGGTCAAGGCCAAAATCAAATCAGACGAAGAGTTCAACGTCAAAACGCCCGAAATCGAATTGCGTTTGATGGCTTACAGCCAACGCATGTTGAAAGATGATGCGGGTTACAACGCTTCACTCAAAATGCTCTTGCAACGCTACCCCAGCAAAGCGTATTGGGCCGAAGTGATCCCACGCGTGGCACGTCAAGCCAACTTCAACATTCGATTCGATTTAGATTTGTACCGTTTGCTTGAGCTCACAGGCAACATGGAAGATCCCACCGAATACACCGACATGGCCAACTTGGCCCTGAAGAATGGCCTGCCCGCCGAAGCCGCTAGAGTGGTAGAGGTGGCCTTTAGCTCAGGCGTGTTTGGCAAGGGCAGCGATGTGGCCAATCAGCAAAAGTTGCGTCAGCAAGCCCAGCAAAAATTGAACGAAGACGAAAAGGCATTGCCTGCGCTTGAAAAGTCTGCGAAAGACGCGAATGCCATAGCTAGCTTGGCCGAAGTTTATGCGTCCAAACAACAATGGGAATTGGCATCGACCACTTTCACCAAGGCCATCGAGATGGGTGGTTTGCGTCGCGAAGCCGAAACACGTTTGCATGCCGGCATTGTTTTGCACAAGCTGGGTAAAAAAGCAGACGCCGAAAAAATGTGGGACAGTGTTCAAGGCGATGCCACAGCGGTCGAAGTGGCACAGTTGTGGAAGATTTGGCAGAAAGCCAGCTGATCACTCACTGGCGCAACTGAGTCTGTCAAAATGACAGCTTTGCCACAGACCCTCGACGTGAACAAACGCAAAGTCCAAATGTTAGACATCGCCAAGTTGGCAGGTGTCTCAACGGCCACCGTATCGCGGGCACTGAACGGCAGTGAGTCCATTCGCCCCGAAACGCGTGAGCGTATTCTGGCTTTGGCGCAAGCGCACCAGTACACCGTTCACGCGGGCGCAAAAAATTTACGCAGTGGCGAAAATCGCACCTTGGGCTTGGTCATTCCATTCAGGGCCGACTTGCCCATGCAAGTGACCGACCCCTTCTTCTTGTCCATCATGGGTCATTTGGCCGATGCCATGACCGCTGCCCAATACGATTTGCTGTTGTCGCGTGTCGATGCAGATCACTTGGATGAATGCGCGGCGCTCTACGATTCAGGTCGGGTGGCTGGCATGGTCATGGTGGGCCAGTGGGACCATCACGACCAGCTCAATGCTTTGGCCAAGCGCCGCGTGCCTGTGGTCGTTTGGGGTGCCATGTTGCCCGATCAGTTGTATTGCAGTGTGGGCAGCGACAACTTCAGTGGTGGCCTGCAAGCCACAAACCATCTCATTCAACAAGGTCGCAAACGCATTGCCTACATAGGCGACTTTCGATCTGGAGAAGCCAAGCTGCGCTTCGAAGGCTATTGCCAAGCGCTTCAATCAAATGGGCTTGAAGTCAATCCAGACTTGTTCATTTTGTCGCCCTTCACACCGCTTGAATCACAAGAGGCCATGCATGCGTTTTGCGACAAAGGCATTGCCTTCGATGCTTTGTTTGCAGCCAGTGACCTGATTGCCATCAATGCCATGGGCGTTCTCAATGCGCGCGGTTTGAAAGTACCCGACGACATTGCCGTGGTGGGCTACGACGATGTGGACGCATCACGGCACAGCTTCCCGCCGCTCAGCACCATCAGGCAGCCTCTGGACATGGCGGCTCGCGTTTTGTTGGAATGTTTACAAGAAGTGATGCGCGGTGGCCAACCTGCTTCGCGGCAACTCAACAGCGACTTGGTGGTGCGAGCTTCGACTCAGTCTTTGTAATTGGCGGCAGAGGCTGCAGCTTTTAAAGCAAACTCTGCACGCAGTGCACGCAGCTTTTCCCGAGGATCTTCCTTGATGGTATTTTTGTCTAAGGCCATCTCTTGAATGAATCGGCTAGGCAATGCAGCAATGGTGTCGCGGCCTTTTTTGCGGCGCTTGGTCCAGCTCACTGACAAAGTTCTTTGCGCACGCGTAATGCCCACATACATCAAGCGACGCTCTTCTTGCAGTCGCGTCAGCTGGCCCTCCGCATGCACCTGCGCATCGATGGATTCTTTGTTGTCTTCGTCCATTTTGAAAGGCAACAAACCTTCGTTCACACCCACCAACATCACATGCGGCCATTCCAAACCCTTGGAAGCGTGCAAGGTTGAAAGGGTGACCACATTGGGATCGGTTTCTTTTTCATTCAATGTCGACAACAAAGAAATGGTTTGCGCTACTTCCAACAATGATTTGGTCTCGGCGGACACACTCACGCCTGCCGCATCGTCAATGGTGCCGCCACAACGTCCCGACATCCAATCGACAAACTCTAAGACATTCGTCCAACGAGCCGCAGCGACGGCCTCGTTGTCTTCGCCGTCGTACAAAAATTTCTCGTAACCAATTTCCTTCAGCCATTGCAATAAAAATGATTTGGCGTCTTCGGCGCCATGCGTTCGTTTAGCGCGGTATTCCAAATCATTCATGTATCGACCAAACTCGTGCAGGCTTCCAACCGCACGGGCCGACAGTCGACTGCCCAAGCTGTTGGAAAACAAGGCTTCAAACAAACTGAGTTTGTATTGGCTGGCCAAAGTACCGAGCCCCGCCAGCGTCTGATGACCAATACCCCGTTTAGGGCTGGTCACAGCGCGCAAGAACGCAGGGTCGTCGTCGTTGTTGACCCACAACCTGAACCATGCGCACAGGTCTTTGATTTCTGCGCGGTCAAAAAAACTTTGGCCTCCAGAAACTTTGTATGGAATTTGCGCACGACGCAGTGCTTTTTCAAAAGGCTTCGCCATGTGATTGGCGCGGTACAAAATGGCAAACTCTTTGAAGTCGCGGTATTGCACACCCCCTGAGCTAGTGGCGGTACCCGCACGCAAAGATTGAATGCGCGCCACCACGCGTTCGGCTTCATGTTCTTCGTTGTCAGCATCGACCACACGCACGGGCTCACCTTCGCCCAATTCTGAAAACAGTGTTTTAGGAAACAGCTTGGGGTTAGGGCCAATGACGTTGTTGGCTGCGCGCAAAATGGCACTGGTAGAGCGGTAGTTTTGCTCGAGCTTGACCACCTTCAATTGCGGAAAGTCTTGCGGCAATTTTTTCAAATTGTCTAAGGTGGCGCCGCGCCAACCATAAATCGATTGGTCGTCATCGCCCACCGCCGTAAAGCGTGCGCGCTCGCCCACCAAATGTTTCAGTACTTCATATTGCGTTGCGTTGGTGTCCTGGTATTCATCGACCAACACATGGCCCATGGCCGCTTGCCAGCGTTCACGCACTTCGGGAAACTGCGCCAACAATTTCAAGGGCAAGCCAATCAGGTCATCAAAGTCCACACTTTGATAGGCCGACAAGCGCTCTTCATAGCGCCCCATAATTTTGGCGGTGATGCGCTCGCTGTCTGTCTTGGCTTGGGCTTCTGCTTGAGCGGCACTCAGGCCACTGTTTTTCCAGGCACTGATCGCCCATTGCCATTGGCGTGCCGTGTTGGCATCGGTGGTGCCGCCGCAGTCTTTCAAGATGCTGGTGACATCGTCTGAATCCAAAATGCTGAATTGGGGTTTCAACCCCAGCACATGACCGTCTTGGCGCATGATGCGCACACCCAATGCGTGAAACGTACAAATCAATACTTCTTGCGCCCCTTTACCAATGAGTTTTTTGGCGCGCTCGCGCATTTCACTGGCGGCCTTGTTGGTAAATGTGATGGCCGCAATGCGTTTGGGTTCAAGCCCCACTTCAATGAGTCGCGCTATTTTTTGGGTAATTACGCGGGTCTTGCCCGAGCCAGCACCCGCCAGAACCAAACAAGGCCCTTTGACGTAATTGACGGCTTCAAGTTGAGCGGAATTTAAACCAAACGTGGGGGAGGACATGCGAGAAAAAAAGAAATGCCACGCTCAAAATAAAACGCGGCAAGAACTTGAATCATAGCGGGCAAAAGTGGGCCTTGAATGGTTGCCATGACCCAGCTCAATTCCAAGGCACAATGTGCCCCATGCTAGATGTCTTGCGCGTTACCTTTCCATTTTTTGCATTGGTCCTGTGTGGCTACTTGGCCGCCCGGCGCCAAATGCTGCCTTTCGAGGCCATTCCAGGGCTCAATGGATTTGTTTTGTACTTTGCGCTCCCTTGCATGCTGTTCAGATTTGGTGCCAGCACGCCCATTGCGCAACTTTTAGACGCTGGCGCTTTCTTCATGTATTTGTTTTGCGCCTTGGTCATGGTGGCCTTTGTTGTGGCGGTCACACTCAATCGGCGCATTGGCTGGAACGATGCTGCTTTTGGTGCCTTGGTAGGCGCCTTTCCCAACACAGGCTTCATGGGCGTCCCCTTGTTGGTGGCCCTGTTGGGCACGGCTGCCGCAGGGCCAGCCATTGTCACCATTGTCATCGACATGGTCATTACCACGTCGTTGTGCATTGCCTTGTCTAGGTTAGACGGTGCCGGTCAAAACGGGGTTGGCAATGCCGCCAAAAATGCACTTTGGGGCATGACCAAAAACCCGATGCCATGGGCCATCTTATTGGGTACTTTGTTTTCTGCCTTTCAAGGAACCTTACCAGGCCCCGTCGACAAAACCGTCACCCTCCTGGCCGATGCGGCTTCGCCGGTGGCCCTCTTTACCATTGGCGCTGTTTTGGCGCGATCTCAAAAAATTGCGCACCATGCACAGCACGGCCCGCTGACTTGGAAAGACTATGTGCCAGTGGCACTCATGAAATTATTTTTACACCCCTTGTTGGTTTTGGTGGTGGGCCTTGCCGCCATCTCTGTCGGTGTTCCCATTGATGTGTTCGCGCTCAAAGTCATGGTCTTGGTGGCCGCTTTGCCCAGTGCCAGCAATGTCTCTATGTTGGCTGAACGCTTTGGCGCAGACAACGGCCGAATCGCCCGAATTATTTTGGTCTCCACCGCTGCAGCGTTCTTAACTTTTTCAGGGGCTGTGGCACTCTTGAAATGACGTCAAGGTCGCCAGTAAAGTCAATTGCATGTGCGTTTTAAATGGCCAAGGGGTCGACATCTACCAGCCACCGAATCAAACCCTTGTGAGCGGGTTCAGATCTTGAAGCATGCAGTAAATCCTGCAACGCTTCCAAAGCTTTGTGCAGGGTTTTTCTTGATGTACTTTCGATGAGCATTTGCGCGCGTTCAACATTGGCCACACGTTGAATGCTCATGGGTACAGCGGGGTAGACGCTCACCTGCGAAGCCGTGTCGGCATCGCCTTGCTCATTCAAAATGGCTTGAAGTTGTGCGTTGGCATTGTTCAAAAAAGCTTGTGCCACAGCTTGCGTTTTGGCATCGCTTCGAATGAGCGCTTGAAAACTGTAGGGAGGCAATCCTGCTTCCAATCGTTCTTTCAATTGCTGTTCGGCAAATGCGGGATAGTCATGTTTTTTAAGCGCTTCGTACAAGGCATGAGATGGATGAAAGGTTTGCACCCACATCTCGCTGCGCGTGCTTTGCGCAGCATCGCGACCCGCTCGACCACCTGCTTGCATCAGCAAGGCAAACAAACGCTCAGGCGCCCTGAAGTCGCTTGAAAACAAAGCGCCATCGGGGTTGATGGCCGCAACCAAAGTGATGCGCCTAAAGTCATGCCCCTTGGCAATCATTTGCGTTCCCACCAGCACGTCCACTTCACCGCTGTGTACACCTGCCAGTTGCGCCTCGAGTGCGCCTTTCAGTTTGGTGCTGTCTGCATCAATGCGCATCACGCGCACAGCTTGGCCATTAGGCCGTTTGACATCGATCAGCAATTCCGACAAATACTCCTCGAGCTGCTCGGTACCGCGACCAATCGGCGCAATGTCTGCATTGCCGCACGATGGGCATGCACGCGGAACGCGCTCTGTAAAGCCGCAGTGATGGCAGCGCAGCGTTGGGTCAATTGTGTGAAAGGCCCTGAACGCGCTGCAATGCGAACACTCACTTTTCCAACCGCAATCCGCACAGTGCAGCACGGGCGCATAGCCGCGCCTGTTCAGCAGAAGCATGCTTTGCTCACCTTTGGCCACGCGTTCTTGGATGGCTGCAATCAGAGGCGCCGACAATACGGTTTTGCGAGGCTGATGGTTCATGTCTACGCGGCGCACGAATGGCAATTGCCCTTCACCAATGCGAGCTGGCAT
>JACCDL010306625.1_pt1 | contig 32285 bp, 37 predicted proteins | sample 7441931 | NCBI WGS metagenome assembly JACCDL01 (sample SAMN15323437, study PRJNA562643) | freshwater metagenome | isolation source: river surface water | place: USA:Blue River Watershed | collected 2017-08-16 | reverse complement strand
ATGTGGTTGGGTCATAGTATGCGGAGGCGCGACCTGAAAGGTCTATAATCACGCGCTCGGATATATCGGGCGGTCTGCTCGTAGCCATGCTTCTCCTTATTTAAGACATAAAAAATAGAGCAGTTTACACACATGCTCAGGTGGATTGTTTAGTTGTTACTTAGATAGTGCAGCGATTTCGTCAGCAGTCAAACCAAGTGCTGCCAACTTTGCTTCGGCTGATGCCTTAGCCTCTGCTGCAGCCTGTGCTGCTGCATCTTCTGCTGCTTTGTAAGCAGCGTATTCTGCTGCATCTGCTTCGCGCTGTGAAATTTCTTCTGGTGTAAGAGGTCGCTCAGTAACAACCCCTGTCTCACAATTCACTTCAATCGCTGTTAGTGTATCTGTCATTGTGTTGCTCCCTTGTTGTTATGAGTTCTTGATACCGTAAAGGTATGCTGTAGAATATTGTGCAATATTTCCTGTACTAATAGTTAATGTTATTTGATTAATTGCTGTATTAACTAACCAAGCACCTGCAATAAATCCAAGGTCTGATGTTGTAGAGGAATTATTTTCAGAAGCCCAATTAGCGGAATAAGTTTTATACATAGAACTTGATGAGTAATTATGAATATAAAAAGTTCCATTATTAAATGTACTAACTGTTCCACCAGTTCCGCCAGTTACAGATACTGGAGCAAGGGTTCCAGTATCAGTTGAAACGCTAGTACCAGTTGCTTCTAATCTTAAATACCTTCTATTGGTTGTTACTCCATTAAATGCTGCATAAGCAAAATAACTTTCTGGACCACCACCAGCGGTTGAGCGAAGTGATGTTACTACCATTAAATCGGTATATGTTTGAGGTATATTTGTAAAGTCAATGTTTGCCGACCCACCAGCACCTACTTCTGCAGATGCTATTTTAATATATGTAATAGGCATATTTAAGCCGCCTTAATTCCGTAGAGAGTAAATGTAGAACCAGCCTTAAAACTTAAACTTAACTCTGCATATAAAGTAATAGCAGTTATGTTTGCGGTTGACCTCCACAAAGTAACTCTTGCAAATGTATTGCCATAAGGAGAATCTGGTTTAGCAATAGTTGTTTTGAAGGTTGTAGAATTTGCATAATCTAAAATGTCTGCTTTAAATATAGCGTGTTCATTTGTATTTGCGTTTGATGATACGCCAAGATATGAATAAGTAAGGCTTGTTCCTCTATTAGAACCAGTAGTGCTACCATTAGCATACATCTGTGTATATGAATAGTTGTTTCCTTGGTCGGAATTGTAATATGCTAAAGCATCAATTCCTGCAGAGTTTTGTCCACCAGTTACTCGTGATGTAACAACCAGATGTAAATCGGTATAAGTTTGAGGAATACTGGTAAATGATACAGTTGCAGTATCTGAACCAAGGGTATAACTGTTAATTGATTCGTATGTTACTGGCATTTAATTACCCCTTAATTCCGTATAATGCAAACCTAGAATACTGAACTTGACTTTGCCCACCTACTGAAATTGATATAGAACTAATTGCAGTTGTATCCATGAATAAACCTGTTGTCATTGCAATTTCTCCAGGTTCTGAACCAGTTCCGTTTGTATCAAAACCACCAATATGTTTGACAACTTTATATTTATTTGTATTAGCGTAGTCAACAATATCTATAATGTGTCCAGCAAATATATTTGATGAATATCCATTTGTGGCAGCGGGACCAATCCAAATGTTTCCTGTGCTTCCAACGCCACCGCGAGTTGGAGTTCCCGTGCCAAACCCTTCCATCCTGTGCCAAGCGTAACTTGTTCCACCAACACCATTAAATGATATGTATAATGAGTTAATTTGGGAATTTGAATTTGTATCTCTGGCAATAGCGCGAATTTGTAAATGCTTATATGTGCTAGGAATTGAATTGAAAGAAATTGTACTGGACCCACCAGCACCTACAGAAACTGTTGCAATAGATTCAAACGCTCCAGTTTGAATTACCGTAGTACCATCCCAAAAGTCAGCGCTCTTTATGCCTGTCTTGATACTGGACTTAGAAAAAAACTTAACTGACATTATGCACCTCTATCTATTACTGGCAATCGTAAATTTGTTGCAGTCAAATTATTTGATTCTTTGTCGTCAACAACAGCAATCCATTTACCATTAACTTCGTACACATCTGTGTATGATGTTGTATGTTCATTTGGTATTCCCAATAATAAACAAATTGATGTATGCCATTGGTTAAATAATTCTAGCGAATCCCACTCGTACCACATTATGCAATACCCCATTTAGTTTTAAGCCAGTCTGAAACAGAATTTCTATTTGAATCAGATAAAATACCTTGATATATAACAATTTCTCCAATAAGTCCATTGTATGCATTGCTTGTTGGCCAAGCACCTATAATAAGACTTGCAGCAGCATTTGCAGATGTGTAAGTTTGGGTTCCTTCTTGGAAAGTTCCTTCTTCTGCTCCAGAATTTTTATATAGTTTAATTCTATTTGAATTAGTTCCATTATCTGCATCGGTAATAAAAGCAGCAACCATGGGTGTATTTGCTGAATAAGAAGAACCATACTCTAAAGCAACAAATGCATTACTTGTTCCATTTAATATAGCCATACCAAATGATGTGCTTGTTGTTCTTAAGTAGTACCATATACCTACTTGTGTAGTGTTGTCTGAAGTTGTTAATAATGGTTGGTCCTGAGATGCATCAGGAGATATAACCATAAAAACGGTTGCGTTTGTTGCATCATGCAAAAAATTCCAAGTTGATGCTGCTGCACTTGATTGCAACTTATCATTTGTTCCATCAAAATCAAGTGCATTTTTTCCGTTAATTGTTCTTGTACCAGTTGTTGGTTGATTGGTGCTTGTTGCTTGTGTAAATGTATATGCGTTAACAGATTTATCCAACCAAGAACTTACTGCTCCACCACTAGATGTAATTGTGCTTGTATCAGAAGCATCAAGCCAAAGTTTATATCCACTTACTGGTGGTGGTGGACTGTATATTGTTGTTTGGTCCCAAAAGCGAGTGTACTTTGGCAACGCTTGAGAAAGCCGAGAGTTGCTGAATCTTGATATTGCCATAGTGTTTAAACTCCGTTAGGTTAATTAAGCGATTTCTGAACCATAAACATTGAAAGCAAGGTTTGCAGATGATGCATATACTGTGATTACATCGGCTGCATTGAGTGTCAAGCCAAGGGTAAGAGCAGTTGTATCGTTAGCAGCGAGCGCTACATCGTATGCAATGTAATGCTGGTTTGCTAGTGTTGCTCCATCTGGGCGTACTGCAATGCGGTATGACACAGCAGAGGCTGATAGGTTAGCAATAGTAATTGTTGAAACTACTGTCTCTGTTGCTGATGGTACTGTGTATGCTGTTGTCGCTGTAGTGGCGGAAGGGTTAACCTGAGCCAATACCTTGTAAGTTGTTGCCATTGTTTCTCCTTATTACATCCCGCCGAAAAGTAGGGCGGTAGGGGTTGGGTCCGTTGTGATTGCTGCCCACGAAGCAGAGGTTCCGTTTGTGGTCAGGTATTTTCCTGTGTTGCCAGTTTGCGAAGGTAGTGCATCCACCACACCCCATGACGATGTTGTGCCATTGGTTGTGAGGTACTTGCCGTTTTGTCCAGTTTGTGATGGTACCACATAACTAGAAGTTGTGTCTAAAGACACAGTAACTGTGCCACTTGTTCCGCCACCTGATAGACCAGTACCAGCGGTAACTCCTTGAATATCTGCAGATGCGTTGTCTGCGTTTGTTCTTGCCTTTGACATTATGCTCCCATCAAGAGAAGTGGATTGAATCCGCCATCGGATGCTGCTGTGGCTTCCCACTTGACACCGAGGCTTTGGGTTGAGTCGGCAGTAAGAACATATCCGTTAGTGCCGACAGGTAAACGCCCTGCTATGTCATTGGCGCTGGCAACTAACAAGTCACCTTTAGCCTCAAAGATTGAGGACACCAAAGCGTTGACTACGCTGAACGGAGTGAAGATAAGAATTTCTACAATGTCGTTGGCAACCAGCGCTGGCGATAGACCAGTAATGCTGCTGCTTGATGCCTCTGTGTAGTCCACACCTGGCACGAGCATGACACCGTTGAGGTACAACTGTTCCCATCCAACTGTGTACTGCAGAGCCACGCCGTAATCATCATTACCGCTGAGGCTAGTCTCGCCTCCCGCAGCCGTCTTAATCCAGCGGGTCATCGAAACATTTGTAGTGATTGCATCCCAAGCGGAGCCATCCCATACATACATTTCAGAGTTGTTGGAGTTCCAGTAGAGCGCACCTACGATAAGTGGGTTGCCATCGTTATCTACTGTAGGCGGTGTTGTCTTAGCACCGAGGTAGCGGTCATCAAATGAATCCCACGCAGACTCTGCCTGAGTTGCAGCAGATGATGCAGAGGTAGCACTTGATGCTGCAGCAGTTGCGCTATTGGCTGCGCTGGTAGCAGAGGTTGCTGCAGCGCTAGCACTTGTGGCTGCAGCGCTGGCTGATGTTGCTGCCGATGTAGCACTTGTTGCAGCAGAAGTGGCGCTAGTTGCAGCAGCGCTTGCTGAGGCAGCAGCGTTAGTCTCTGATGTAGCAGCAGCAGCAGCACTAGCAGCAGCAGCGGTTGTAGAAGCAGCAGCAGATGCAGCAGATGTGGCTGCAGCACTTGCGCTTGCAGCAGCGCTAGTTGCGCTGGTTGCAGCAGCAGATGCTGAGTTAGCAGCAGCCGTTGCATAAGATGCGATTGTGGCTACCGATGCAGCAGCAGCGGATGCGCTAGCAGCAGCACTTGTAGCAGAGGTAGCAGCAGCAGTAGCCGAGGCTGCAGCGGAAGTAGCACTTGTAGCAGCAGCACTAGCAGAGTTTGCAGAAGCAGTTGCACTAGCAGCAGCCGAGGTTGCAGATGTTGCAGCAGCCGATGCGGAGTTTGCTGCAGCGGTGGCAGAGTTGGCTGCACTTGTAGCGCTTATTGCTGCAGATGTAGCACTTGCAGCAGCCGATGCTGCGCTTGTTGCTGCAGCCGTTGCTGAGCCAAGGATTGAATCTACATAGTTCTTTGGAGTTGCAGAGGTATCAACCATGCCTGCGCTAGACAAGCCAGTAATAACTGGGCTACCTGAAATGGTAGGGCTTACAAATGTTGCGCTAGATGCTGTGAAGGAACCTGTGAAAGTACCTGCAGAATAAGTTTTGTTTGTAAGAGTTTGAGTTTTTGTGGAACCGACAACAACACCATCTCCTGATTGCAAGCCATGAACATGTGTCTGACCAGCAGCCGTGAGGATAGATTCATCTGTATCGTAACCACGAGCAGCGATATGATTTTCTGTATCACGAAAGTCACGACCAGATACACCGTGCCTTACCACCGCGCCTGCAGAGTGTGCTACAGCCTGTGTGTTGTCAGAGCCACGAGTTACAGTAAGGGTTGTTCCGCTACCAGCGGTAACAGTAACAACTTCTTCCTTAGATGTATCAGGGTCAACAATGAGTGTGAATGGATATGAAGTTGGGAAACCGCTAACAGAGCCTACAATGAAAGAAGTGTTCGACTGCCCTTGTGACTGTGCGGGGATTGATGAACCTAGTGCGGTTTCTACTGCTGTTGAGGAGTAATACCGCGCTGGTGAGCCTGGGTCGCCTGCTGCCATTTTTTACCTTATCTCTGATAGTGGGAACGAATTGGATAGTCACGGCGCTGACGGTCCGCAACTTCCTTTAAACGCTGTGTGTAGATGCTGTATAGGAACTTGGATGCGTTCTGTCCAGAACCTGCTGGTCGTACGCCATCAAGCGCATCTGCCATAGCAGACTGCGGACCAAGGCGTGATGGGTCTAGGAATGAAATCATTCGGAAGGCTGAGCCATAGATGAGAACATCTTCTGAGTATGAAGGCAAGCCAGTAACTGTTGCGTACACATCGCTATCATTAACAAGCGCAGTAGGTGCTGCACGATAGACAACATGCACTGTCTGTCCAGGAACAATACCTGAGTACACGCTGATGCTCTTTGTAGATGAGAAAGCATCTACGTCTGCAGTCTTATCAATGGTGTATGCACGGCTTGGCATCCACTCACGTGATGGACCTACTGTTGAGTAGGTTACTGCAATGACATCATCGAAATCTGATGGCAACTGGTATGTAGTCCGCGCTGCAATAAAGTCAAAGTCAGATGACTTAACCGCAAAGACTTCTGGGTACATTGCTTGGATAGTGTCATTGATTGCGTTCTTGATTTCTTGGCGCGGAAAGATTGGGCTAGCCATAACACGAACGTTTGCTGAATGTGCTGCAGCAGTGGTGTTACGCTGCCCTCTACCCCAAGGAGTAAGGGTAAGTGTATTTGCTACGTTGTCAGTATTGTTGACAAAGAGAATCTCATCATCAATCTGGATATAGCCACGTCCAAAGACGGATGCATCTGCCACTGACAGGGTAGTAGTTGTGCTGGTAGCAGATGTGGTTAGCCAAGAAGTTGGCTCGGAGTTCTCTGTATAACCATGAAGCACAGACTCAACGCGGTCTGCTAACTGTCCAAAGGTACTCATGCGTTAATACTCCTTAGGGCATCTACTGCCGATAGTCCGCTAGTGCCAGCAAGTTCATTGCAGATAGCGTTTAAACTCTTGTACTCGTTAGGCTGGCGGGAGGCGCTAGCCTTGTAATTAAGGGCAGCAATAAGTCCCAAGCCAGATGTACCAGCCCAGGCGTTAGCAGCCCCTTGTGGGGCTTTGTAAGCCGTATAGACGGTGATTCCTGCTAGACGGTTGAGTTCGTCTGTCAGGGTGCTACCTGCTGCTCCTGTTGCCATTACTTAGCCTTTCGCTTTGCTGCTGCGTTATCCACAAGGTTTGGATATGGTCTGCCAGCCTTTTTTGCTGCAGCCTTAGCCTTAGCCTTCTGTGCTGGTGTTAGAGGCGTGGACTTCTTCTTAGGGTTTGGCTTATCCCAAAATGCTTTCTTCTTCACCACTTCACCTTGTCTGCCCAGTACGCAGCAGACATTTTGCCTTTGGCAATGTTCTTAGCGTGGCGGGCTTTAAATGATTTCTGGCGGGCAGTTGGCTGTCTGTCTCCTGTGACACCTTGCTGACCGAAACGGATTGTTTTTACTTGTGAGCCTTCTTTGGCAACCACCACATGAGACTTAGTTGGGTGGCTTGGTGTGCGCTTTGGCTTATTGAAGCCAGATACTCCAGCACGTGCTAAGCGTGAGTCCTTTTTGGCTGGCATTACATATCCTCGTAATCGTCATCCATCTCAAGGCGTGTACCTGTAGGTACTTCGCCAATGCGCTGGATAGGCACGTTGTATTGCGCTACATTTGCAGCAGGTGGGGCAGAGTTAACTTTTCTTCCGCCTACACCGTATGGGCTGACTGTTCCGTAGCATCCACACTTAATGCACATTATTTTCTCCTTTGGACTTTGAGTTGAATATCTCCGCCAACCGAATCGTTATAGGCTGCGGAAACTTCTATTGCTTTAATCGCTGTTGCGATTGCTTCTTCTTCGGTGGCAGGTGCTAAAGCAGCCACAGCGCCAAGGGCTGTAGCCCCGCCTGCGCCTATGCCGTAGTAATTGCCATCATCTTGTGACCAAGAGAAATAATGGTCAACTTCAAATATCTTTCCGTTGATTAAGAACAATGCATCCCATCCAGACTCCTTATCAGAAGCCTCTACGATGTAGCCATTGTCTGCCATTGCTTTGCGTAGCGATGGTATTACTGTTCCTACTAAGAACTCAACGGGGTCCTTTGTGTAGGCAATTCTTGGTGGGGTCCAGTTATATCCTGCAATGTCTGCAGCCTGTGAGTCCCCCGCGAAGCCATAGATATATCCTGACTTCTCATAAATCTTAAGCATGCTAGATGCTGCATACTTCCTACCGTTGTAGGTAATCAATGAGTCTGCTGCGATTACCGCACAGTCATCTAACTGGATACCTACTATGGCTGTCATGCTTACCCCTTAAGCGCCGTATGCCTTACCTGTTTTGTTTGATATTTCAACTGCTTTTTGAATCTGCTGCATGCTAGTTCCTGCAGGCTGTATGCCTTGCTCACGTGCTGAGCGATATGCCTTGAGTTCTGCATCCCACTTGCTGTTAGACATTGTTACTTTAGAGTTAGCATCGCCAACTCCTAGTTCCAAAGTGGAAATCTTGCAGCCAAAGCAACCCTCTACATATTCAGGATGCATTTGTATTCTATGTAAACTCATGCTGGTGTGATGTACTCTCCATAGCCCTGTGCTGTTAGGGCATCTGCTGTTTCTTGATTGATAAGAGTTGTAGTTCCACCTAGATAGAACTCTGTTGCTGTTTCAATGGTTGTCTGTGCGGGGTAGCGATATGATGAGTAGATACCATTGATGCGTAGAACAGATACGCCTTTATTCATTGTGTAGCGAGAAAACAATGGACCATCACCCATAGGAGTTTCCTCTACTGTAGGTGTTGTGAAGTAATAGTTTGCCATGTTTACCTTTCAAGTTAGAGGGTGGAGCAAACGCCCCACCCCCCAACGTCCGCTACTAGAGAGCAGCGATAGAAGAACCGCTTTCGATACGGTATAGAGATGCTTCACGGTAACGTGACCATCCGAGAACACCGTACCAGCCGATTGGACGGAAGCGCATCAACTTATCGGTAATTGGTCCGATAACGACTGATGGTTCCTGTGCGACAGCCTCAGCAAGCGCCTGCTTTCCGCAGAGGATTGTTGAGAATACGCGAGTTACAGGTGTAACTGTTACAACAGTTGTTGCTGTAACCGCTGCTGTGTTAGCAAGGCTTACAGTAATTGTTGTTGTTGAACCTGCAGTTGCGATGTCAGTAATCTTAGCACCAGAAGCAATACCAGTTCCTGCAATCTTGTCGCCAACTTCTGCACGAGAAGCGATGACTGATGTTGAAGCAACACCAAAGGTGAAGCCTGCTGATGTACCAGCAACAGTTACTGTTGTTGTAGCAAGTGCTGTCTGGTCTGCACCTGACTTAGCAGAGTACATGCGTGGGTTTTCTACATAGAAAGCACCTTCGTATGTACCAATGGTTCCTGCAAAGAGGTTGCCAAGTGAGGAGTCTGTGTGCTGGTGGGTGTCACGCCATCCAACGTTGCCTGTCTCAGCACGAAGGTCGTGTGAAACTTCTGGGTGGATACCAACCCAGTATAGGCTTCCCATGCGTGGGACTGCCTTGTTTGTACGCAACTTAGCAACTGCCTTGCGAAGGTCAGCAGAGTCAATAGTATCTGCTGCATCAATAGTTGCTGTTGATGTTGCGTTACCTGCATAGATGACGTTTGTTCCGCCAACAAGCGCTGTCTGAGCGATTGTGTCGAGTGAGTCAGCCATGTTGTAAGCGATGATGTCAGCGATTGCTGGGTCAACATCTGAGAGTGAGAACAGTTCCAACTTGCGTGTTGCAAGTGAAGCGTTACCCTGTTCGTTAAGGGTAACTGAAACTGTTGAAACATCTGGTAGTGCTACTGCATCTACATCTGTTGTTTCTGAAAGTGCAGCGGTTGCAACTGCCAAGTCATTGTAAAGTGAGAATACAACGCTTGAACCTGGCATCGCCTGCTGTACTGGGCGCTTATCCGCTACAGCACGAATCATCGGTGTTGCGCGGAGGGCAAATTCAACATAACGGTCATAGGCTGTCTTTACAAGACCAGCCATAGCCGAGGTGTCGGTATATGCCATGTGGGTTCACCTCCTTGGTGATTGGTTGATGTTTAAACGAATTTACTGAATTCCAAGGAGTGCATCTAGTTCTTCTTTAGTTGCATTACGAACCTTGGCGAACATGTCCTGGTCAATGTTTGGAGCCTGACCTGTGGCAATTACGTTATTGATTCGTGATTGTGCAACTACGTCTGGATTCATTGGCGATTGTTCTTCTTGAACTGGCTGTTCCTGAACTCCAAATACATCGCCGTACTCTTGTAGCCATCCTGAGATTGCTTCTTCCGTAGGCTCAATGTCCTGCGGAATGAGTGCTGCGACCTTGGTAGGAACGCCTTTTGCCTGTAGCACATCCTTGACAGAACGCTGACGAGTCTGAGTTTTCAGAGATGCCAACTCCTGTTCTAGTTCTTTTGTACGCTTTTCGAGCGCACGATTTACTTTGCGGAGTTGGTTGATACCGTTGTCTTGAGTGGTATCGTCATCTTCGTCATCGTACATGTAACTGGTAGTCATCTACCTATCTCCCTTTGTTAGTTGTATTCGCAATCCACTTCACAGTTCGGGGAAACTATGTAGGCTATTGCTCCCAGACTTTTACACTCCCCTGGGCTGGTCGGTCAGGGTGAGGATTCTTAAACTAGGTCTGTTGACCTAAGTGACGTAGAAGATATTCCACTACGTCCAGTGAAACGTGCAGTCTCACGAGCAGCACGTTGCTGTGATGCAAGAAGTGCTTCTGGGCTTCCACCCACAACTGCGTTAAGCGCTTCTTGCTCGTTGTATGTAGCACCTTCAATTCCAGACAAGCGCTCTTGAGTTCTGCGTAATTGACCCGCTTGACCAAGTTGCTGCTGTAATTGCTGTGCTGAAAGTTTTGCGTATGATTCTGTACCAGCGATAGCCTCTGCACCCGCTGCAGTCATATCTGCCAACTTGAAGCCTGCATCTCTTGCAAAGCCAACAAACTGCGATGCTCTAGCCTGCTTCTGGATAAGGCTTAAAGCCTTCTCTGAATCAAGTACGTAGGCTGTAATACCGCCTTCTCCGATACCGTACATATCAAGGAGTGCGTTCTTAATTGCAGGGTTAAGGTTACGAGCCAAGTCCTGACCTACCTGTAGGCGGTCCTGATATTCCTTGGCTGATACTTCGTTTCCGATAAGTGTGCCAAAGTCTGCAGATGAATCGTAGAAACCTGCTGGCAAATCAAAGAAACGTGCAGTCTGAACCATAGCCTTTTCAATGCCCATGTATTCAGCCTCAGTAATAGTACGACCCTTAGCACGTAATTTCTCCATGCCAGGAAACTTTTGCTTGTACTCTGGGCGGTCATAAATCTTGAGCATGACCATATCCTCAGATACGTCAGACATAATCTGCTCACTGATAAACGAAGCAAGGTTGCTTAGTCCATAGGATGAGAACAATGCAGTTAATTTGTCAGAAGCCTTTTGCTTTGAAGCCTGCTGTTCTGCAATCTTCTGTGCAGCCTGTGTATCAATCTTAGCCTGCAGCGCTTTGACTTGGTTTTGTAAGTCAGTGACTTGCTGGTTAGTTTGAGTAGTAGCACCACCGCCTGCACCACTAACTGGTGGTGTGCTTGGCGTTGGACTCTTGTAGAGTTTCCAGTCATTGTTAACCCAAGAGTAGTAGTAACCCTGAGGTGCTGTTGGTGGTCCAGCATCTTTCTTTAACTGATTAGACTGCGCTGCTGCATTTTGCGCAACGATGGTGTCATAAAGTCTTGTGCCAACCTGTGCTGTAATTGCAGGGTTACGTAAACTTGTAACTGTCAGTGGCGCAGATGGCGCAACAGTTTCTGCAGTAGCCTGTGGGGTTGGAGTTGGGGTAGGTGTTGGTGCAGGCGCAGGTGCTGCCCCTAAACCAAGGGCTGCTCTCTCCTCATTGGTGAGTGTCTGCCCGCCTGTTAACTTTGCAAGTGCTGCTCTTGTATCTACTGCCATGTCTTATACCTTCGCAAATCCAAAGCGGTTGAGTACGTTCATACCGTATGTTTCATAGGTACGGTCAGCATTTTCCGTATATTGCCAACGCTCATCTTGCTTAATTAGTTTCTCTGCATCCCATACTGGACGAGCCATTACCTTGCCAGTCTTTTCATCCAGCATTGTGAAAATCTTTCCATCCTTCCACAGTGGGTCATTCCAGTCCAGCGTGTCCTCATCTACTTCAAGTAGGTCAGCCCACTTCTTGCGGTGTAGTGATGTGACATCCCATAGGGTTCTGCCTACGGCAAAGTCATCAGAGAACATTGGGTAGAGAAGTGACTGTTGGTTAACAATCTCCTTCTTAATCTCATCTGGGCTAGATGCAATGCGTAGTCCGTTTGGTCCAACTGTTCCAATAAGACGGCTCTGATAGTTCTTGCGAGCCTTCTCTGAAAGAGATACACCCATTGTGTTAGCAAACTCTGCAATATCCTCAACGCTGCTAGCGTATGCACCACCTGCAATAGAGCCAACGATGTTGGCATTGCTAACAATGGTGTTCTCAATGTAGTCACTTTCCCACCCATTGAGATATGCTGTCTCAGCAATACTTGTTAGGTATGAAGCAATCTTTGGGTCATTGAGGTTTAGACCAAGGGTACGTGCAATCGAAGATACAGTAATCTTGTACTGGTTAACCGCTTCGTTGTAGTACTTCTCACCAAACTTATACTTGGCTGCAATGTTTGCAGCAACCTTTGGACCATTGGTTAGATACCAGTCGCTGCTGGTAATCATGTCAATTAGAGCATCTTCGCTATAACTGAACTTGCCAGTCTTTGGGTCCTTGGCAGATTCGTAAATCTTCTTAAGTTCTGGGATGTTATCAATAAGGGCTAGAACCCAGCGGGCAATGTTTAACTCTCCGCCTTTACCAGTTGAACCTACATCAGAAAATGTCTCTGCCATTAGCCTCTAATCCCCAATGCTTTCTCAAGCGCTGAACCAAAGACATTTGCATCTTGGTATTGTGAATAAAGTGGGTCCTTCATTGCTTGCTTCTCAGCAAGTTTTGCAGCCTCTGCTTCACCAAAGCCTGGTGTAGTAACAGTTACCTTCTTGCCCTTGACTGTCTTAGTCTGAGTCTTGGTAGGTGCTGCTAGTTGCTTTGCTTCAATAGTCTTAGCAAAAGACTGTGCTTCTTCATCAGTAACAATGCGACCTGTGTATGCTTCCATAGCCTGTTTAAACAAGGCAATAGAGTTCTCTTTCTTCATAAGGTTAACTTGGTAGGAAGGTCCGCCTCCTCCACCGCCACCCCAAAGTCCGCGTTGAATATCAAGTAACTGGTCTGGGCTAAGTTTCTTACCAGAGCGAGCCATATCAATGGAGTACTGACCCCATGCTTCCCACTGCTTGCGTAGTTCTGGCAAGCCTGCAGAAGCATCTACAACTCCAGCGTTAACAAGTTTAGACTTCCAAGCCTGTAGTTTCTCTGGGTCTCCTACTGGGAAACTATTCTTCCAATCACCAAATGACATTGTTTCATACTTGGTGGTTGGATAAACAACGCCCTTTGGACCAGTCTTTGTACCCTGAATTACTTTGCCTGTGTAAACACCAGTTACTCCTGGCAAGTCTCCTGAGACACCAAGGGCTGCTAAATCAATGTTACCTTGTGAAAATAACTGCTGACCTGCAGGAGTATTAGCAAGGGCGTTAATGTCCCCACCTGCCATTTGATACTGCGCTGCTGCCATGAGAAGGTTCTGGTCTGCTGCTTGTGTTGTATCAACCTCTGCAGTTCCTTCATCTCCACCAAATGTATTGATAGCCCAACCAGCCAAGCCTAATCCTGCTGCTCGCTTAGCAACTTTCTTCTTAGCAACTTTTCCTTCGGGGGTACGTGGTACGGCTGTTTTGGCTAACTTGCCTACAGCCTTTACTCCTTCCACGCCTTTAACAAGCGCTGCTTTAGCAGTACCTGAGACACCAGCCTCAACCATTGTCATTGCTTCAAAAGGAAGTATAAGTTTCTTTGGATTGTACTTGCTTGGGTTCTCAATGAAATAGTCCACAGCAATCTTTAGTTTGTCATCTGGAATATCGGGTGCTAATTCCCGAATCCTCATCGCTATTTCTGTTCTAGTTGCCATAGTCCTATCCAAGTGTTACAGGGTCATTTTGTAAGAATCTGTTGTAGAAGTCCTCAAACTCTGGTGAGCCATCCTTCAACTGGAATATGATTGAGTTCCAAGCACCATCTAGGTCCTCGTTCTCTTTTGCTGTTAATGTAGATGCAGCGCCATACGCCTTGCGGTTAGCAAGTTCGCGGGCAATCTGGCTGCGGTAATTCATATATACAGCCAGTGCTTGCACCACCTGGCGCTTGCCATTGTCAGCCATCCAGTTTCTATCGGTAAGCATTGTCTGAATAGACTGCATACGATAAATCCACTTGCCTTTATCAACGCTGTAGAAGTCAGCAGCCCAGTCAGGGTTACGTGTTGATAGGTCTGCAAGCATCAACTGCTTGAGAGTTTGTAGTTCCTCAGCACCGCTTGACTGGTATGACTCATACCCTTGTGTCTTTAGTTGATAATCCAGAAGGTTCATCTTCTTGCGGAACTCAATCCAGCCTACCTTGATGTTGGCATCCTTCTTAAGTTCTGCAGGGTTACGGCGTTGGCGGTAGTTCTCAATAGAACCTGGCACTGGAGAGTTGCGGTACTGCCATGCATATACAGCCTCTGAGAAGTCATACTGACCGTTAGGGTCATTAACCAAGAAGCCAATCATCTCTGGCGCTTGCTGACCTACAGTGCTAATCAAGTCCTTGTACTTCTTTGTGTTCTGATATACCTTCTGTGAAGCCTGCGCTCCAGTTGGGTTATATGAAGAACTAATCAATGCTGGACCCATCTCTGGGTACATCTGTAGGAACAGTGCTTCTACCTTATCGCCTTCGCCACGTGCTGCATATACCTGCTGTAGTCGGCGGTATTGCTGTGTGTAGAAACTCAATGTTGAGTCATACTGTGCAGCAAATGGCATTACTAGGTTAGATAGCATCTTGACACGGTAGAGGCTGTCAGATAACTCTTTAACCTCACCCAATGTAGGCATTGTTTCGCGCTCACCTAGGTTGTAGCGAATCAATTCGTAGCGGTAAACCGTATTAAATGTACGGCTCCATGCTTCGTCCTGACCTGCTAGAGATGCAAGTTTCTGTGCTGCAGGTGGAAACAACTGGCGTAGTGTTCCTTCTTGTGGACCAAATGGAAGGATTGGCAACACGCTAGATGTAACCATATCCTCTAGGTCTGGCTTTAGTTTTACCAATTCGTTAACTGGCAGTACTACAACTGGACCGAATCCTGCAATTACTTCACCTTGGAATAGCAAGTCAAGGCTACGTACTGGAATAGATACCTGTGATGCTGCAGTGCGCATAGCAGCAGCCATGCCATCTCCCCATACAGGAATCTTGCTTACTGCGCTAATTGCTTCCTTAGGCATAGGTACGACAATCTTGTTGTCATAGGAGAACTTGTCAGTTGGGTTGCCATCGCCATCAACAACGTTAGGTTGGTTTCTTAGCGATGAAACAATCTGTCCAGCACGAGCAACAACTGCAGGGTTTTCTGCAGCAAGTCCTGACCAACGGCGGATAGTGTTTTCCCATGCGTTAAAGAACGGCATGATTAAACGCATCTTCTCGCCTGCATAAGACTTACGCTCAATGGTAAAGAGTGTCTTGTTAATCTCTTTACGTGTTGCTTCAATAGTCTGCCAACGTACATTGTTAATGTCATCAATAGACAGTTCAGCCTTAGGGTCAGCAATACGCTTAGTTGCTAGTTCAATGTCTAGGCGCTTCTTAATCTCTGAGCGATAAATCTGACGAGCCAGTGGGTGACGTGCAAGTGTTGTTTCTGGTAGCGAACCTAGGAAGTGGAACGCACGGTCAACAACTTTTGCTACAGCCTCACGGTAGTTACGAGCCTGTGGGCTTGTAGGGACTACGCGACCAATAATGTCTGGCATTGATGGGTTATTAGCAAAATGCTTGCGTAGCCACTGCTCATCAATTAAGCCATTTGCAAAAGCCTCTTGAATTTGTGAGTCTGGCAAGTAGCGCTGGTATGCGCTGTACAAATCGCCAACAAAATCTTCTGCATCAATAGATACGTTTAAACGCTCTGATGGCACTTTAATGCCTGGCACATCAATGTTAAAGCGCTTTGCGTACTGGACATTCTCTGGTTTACGTAGCCATGCCACTACATCTTCTGGCTTAGCGTTATTAATAAACATTTCAATCAGTGGGTCAATGCGACCATCTGGTGAACGGAAGAATGTGTTCAGTGAGTTTGCGTAGCCAAGGTAGTACTGTGGCATATCAACTGATAGCACTTCTTCTGTCATGTTGCCATACTGCGCAGTAAACAACTGTGCTGGATTGTCAACAAAGTTGCGGTAAGTCTGAGCGTTGTCAGTACGGTCTAATAGAATCTTGCCTGGCTCGCCTGCAAATGCATCGTCAATCTCAACCTTGGTTCCGTCATACAAAGTTTCAACACGGCGACCTGTACCTTGAATCTGCTTAGGTGCGTTTAAACGACTTTCTTCAATAATACGTGCATCGAGTTTAGCGAGCAACTGCTCCATATCCTTACGAGCAAGAGCCTGTCCATCGGCTACTTCTCGTACGATACTGATTAAGCCATCGGTTGGATATTTTCTGGAGTCGAGACTTGCGGAGAGTTCTTCAACGCGTTTTCTAAAGCCCTTTTCGCCAAAAGTTCTGCGAACGCCCTGCGTTCCTCGGACGACATTTCCGATATTGGCTTCTGTGCTTTTACCCAGTGCAAACTGTTCACTTGCTTTGACATCGCCTGTACCCTTCGTATTGACAAATGCGGTATCCCACTCACCCTTGCTAATAGCATCAAGGTTGGCAACGCTAACTTGGTTGCGCTCAAAGCCTAACTTAACTGCAGTAGCACGGTCAACTATAACATTGGTTGGTTCTGCCCAGATGTGTGGCACACCATCAATATCTTCGACCCATGTACCAAAGTGGTCAGCAGTGCCAAACTTCTCTAGGTTCTTCTCGAAGTGGTCAGCAACTGAATCAATCCAAGCCTGTGGGTTGTTGCGGGCTTCTTCGACAGAGAACTTGTGTGTTGCACCGCGAATTGCTACAGAGAATCCACCTGTAGGCACATCGCCTGTAAACGCAACTGTTGCTCCACCGTTGGCAACTGTATCTTCAATAATCTGTGCAATGCGAGCCTCATCACCAAGCAACTGCTGTTGCTTCTTGACTGCGCTAAGACGGCGCTCTGCAAGGGTAACAGTTGGCTTATTGTCAAAGCCATCTACCATGTCTGGGTCAACAAGAACTGTTGAACGACCATTAGCCTTAGTGTCTGGCAATACAAGTTTGCCTACGCCATTGGCTCGCATCCAACCAAGAAGTGCATCTTCTTTGCCCTTCCAGACTGTAGGCTTCCAAGTACGTGTGCCTTCTACGCCAAGAATCTTCTTTAACTCTGGATAGTCTGCAAGTCCAAGACGTGATGCGTTTCCATTGGCTAAGCGTAGGTCAACGGTAGTTCCAAAGACTTTCTTGCCAGTAACTACACCCTGATTGCCAGGCTTGCGTACGCGGAACTGACCAGTAACAAGTAACTTCTGAGATGTTGTTTCAGGGTTAATTGCAGTCCAGTTACCTGTTTGTGGGTTCAAAATTTCTACAACGTTTCCGTTGTTTACTGTGTTGATAAAGCCTTCACGCATGTCTGCAGCGATTGTCTGCATTGCACCAGATGGCTGGCGTTGTGCCTTCTTTGGAGGAAGCACTGCCTCAAGTTCAATTACAGTAACAGAACCAGGAAGGTTGCTTTCTCTACGAGCAACAACTTTAAACTTTGTTCCAGCAGGAAGCAAGACTTCTTTTTCTCTTGCTATCATGTTTGGGTTTAAGTCATAATCTGTTGGCAGATACTTTGAATAACCTTCGTAGGTCTTTTGAATATCTAAGCCGTTTAAACCTCTAGGCAATCTAATCTCAAGGACTGTTCTAATGTCCTCTGACATGCCACCGCCAGCAAAAGTTCTAGCAATATCCTCATCGTAACTTGTTGAGATAAAAGCCTTTTCTTCAACAACGTCACCAACGTTTGCTTTTAAGAATTGGTTGTCTGAGCGAATACCACGAAATACGGTAATTGGATTTCTAATTACACTTCGTTCAACTGCAGACTTTAAAGGTGCTGGTATGGTTGGTACTTTGCGCCCAAAAGAAATTGCAATGTTTGGGTCACGCAAACCTGTTTGAACATCTACTAAATTGCCAGTGGTGTACTTATCAAGTACATCAAATTCTTCTCTAGTAAGTCTTTCTGGAATTTCTGGGCTGCCAAGTTCATCAGCCTGTGTTCTAAGATTCTTAGGCATTGCATAAGCGCGACCAGTAAGGCGCTTGTAAATCTCAGATGCCGAGATTGTAGGTATGCCAGATTCTGCGTAGCGATTAGCAATGTCATTAGAGAATGTCATCGCAAATGGCTTTGACTTATCAAGTCCAGTTAAAGGAACTGGTGAGCCGTGATAAAGCCATTCACCAGATAATTCTTGGAATACATCCAATATTTCACGATACTGTGACTCTGGGATTTTGCCTTGCTGAAATGCTCGCTCGTATGCTGCAAGGTGAGCGTATAGGTCATCCATGACACGCTCTGCTGCCATAAACTCATACTGCTTTGCAGCAAACTCTTTACGTAGCGCTACAGAATCTTGACGTTGCCCTTGGCGTACTAAACGCTTATCTGTTAAACGCTCAACATCGCGTACGCGGTTGTTGTACCAAGCGCCAAAGCCTTCACGGTTTAAGTCACCTAGAGCCATGAGTCCGTAGCCCTTAGCAAGAATTGACATGCTTGCTTCGGAAACGTTTCTGATGGTGTAACCAAGACGTAGAAGTACTGATGCCTTCCACATGTCATTGAGAATACCTGTGGTGTAACGGATTGAATCTGGGTCCATTACATCAAAGCCACCAGCCAAAGAATCTACAAAGCCCTTGTTCTTTTCAATAACGCGAGCGTAGTTCTCTAGGTCAACCATTGGCAGTGCGTTAGCACCTTGGCGCTCTAGGTAAGGAATCTTAAGGATAACGTCATCATTGGTCATCAAGAACTTTCTGTCCTTAATAGCCTGACGTGCTGTGTTACGGCGTTGCTTGTATGCACCCCAGATAGCCTGACCAGCCTCATCTGAAACGCCTAACTTGGCGTTGATAAGTTTGATTGCTTCATCTTCTAAAGACTCAACAACTCTGGCACGAAGTTCTGGGCTACCGCCCGCTTGCAAAAATAACTGTGTGTGTTGGTTAATTACTTCGTTTGCAGTTGCAGGTCCTGCAATACGGCGTAGCAAATTACCGAAAGCCGAAATCTCATTAAAAGCATTGCTGTCGTTAAGGTTAACGTATCCCGCTGGGGTTTCAGCAAATCCATCTCCCACCTTCTTTACGCCGAAGTTTATCACCGCTACAAGTGGGTGATACTTGGTTGGCTGGAAATATCCAACCGTTGGGAAAGATGTTGGCTCATCGCCTTTGATTTTGGCAGCACGGCGTTCAGCACGGTTCATTGCCATTTTTTCAAATGTAGGTGTACCAAATGTACGCTTGGTTAGGTCAGCGGAACGGTCATTGAATGTTGACAACATACGGAAATATGAGTCGTTATCAAGAGTCTTAAGGTACTCATCTGCTGCTTCAAGTACGTTGATGTCATCAACAATTCCGTTGGTTGGTACACCATCAAGAATCATCATGTCAACTTTAGAAACATCTTTAACGTTGTCAAAAACAAACGCCAAGTCTTTTCGCTTAGATACAAGACGACCCATAGCCACTGTATCCTTAAGTGCTGTAGCCATCAAGGTATCTGCTACATCGTCAACGTTTTCTGCCTCACCTAGCAAGTATGCAAGTGTGTCGGCATCGTTTGACTCAGCAACCATTGGGTGATTACGAATTGTAATCTTGTCGCTCTTAGCCATCCATGAAAGCGTGTTGTAAAGTTCTCCGCTTTCTTCACGTCCCTCATTAATTGTTCTAGCCAAAGTTTCTGGCGAGATAATTGTTGTCTTACGAATAGACTTAGGCATGAAGAAGTCACGAGCAAGTGACTGTGCGTTTGCATCTACTGCACCTAGAGGGCGAGTAACTAGAGCCTTACGAGCAAGACCTGCAGCCTTACCAATTTTGCCTAGTGGGTCTGTAACTGTTGTGAAGAATGTATCGTATGCACCAGTAAGGGTACGTAGTTTCCAATCTTCTTGGAACGCTTGGCGGTCCTGTGGATTAAAAATATCAAAGTTTTGTGGCATTAAACCACTTGCAGGGCTACCTGGAATCTGTGCTTGTAGATATGCTAGTGCCTGACCTGGAGAGATTTCATCTCTGTTCTCCCATGACTTCTTTACATCGCCAGTTGCTAACGTTGTTAGACCAGCAGATAAAGGTTCACGCAGTACGCTTCCGCCAACTTCGTAAGAAAGCATTGCAGTTGGCATAAGTACTTTTTCAAAAAGCGCACCTGCTGGCTTACGAATTGGGTAAGAGGCTGCAAGGGTGGTTGTACGGAGAGTATCAGCAGCAATGTTGAGTGCATCCATGCCCCAGTTTTGGTCATTGGAGTGGATAGATGCCAAGTCAAACATAAGTGCTGGTAAGCCAATCTCGTTGGCAAACCCGTTACCCTGCAGTTTTTTACCTGCGTTTGCAAAGAAGTCAGAAAAACTCACAGTATGCTCTTTAGGTATCTCACTTGATTACGGAAAGCATTGGATGTTTCTGGTAGTTCAGCCATGACTGAAAGATATGGGAGCGCTGCACGTAGCCTGTCAGCATCTTCTCCGTTTGCAGTCTGGTCTGTTGCGTACATAGTTTCTGTACCAAAGGCTGAACCAGTGCGTACATCTTCGTTAGTACGTGTTGTTCCTGCTGTTAGTGGCACAAATGGTTGTGCGCTATCGCCTCGGAATGGGCGCTGACCAGATGGTGACGGTGGAACATTAGTAAGCGCTGGATTGATACCTGCCATCTTTGCAGATGTCTGGGTGTCATAAAAATCCTGTGCATTGTCAATGCCTGCTGCGTAGCGAGCAGGTTGTCCGTTTGTTCCTGCACCGCCAGTCGCAGATACTTTAAAGTTCTGCTCTCTTGGTTCTGCCATTATTTCCCACCTAAGGTCAATGTAAAATTTGGTGAGCCTTTTAATGTCAAATGCTCAGGACTGTTTTGATGTGTTAGTCGCGGTAATCAACCCACCAACTCTGCATTTCATAGCAGCCGACTGTTTTATTTACTTGTTACGTGAACCACGTGTACCACCTGGGGTAGCGGTCTGATAGACCTTACCGCCCTTAGGCGATGCCTTCTTAGCCATCATTGGCTTCTGTACGTTTGGCTTTCCTGCAGAACCCTGGTTAGCAGGCTTCTTGCTGTAGCCCTTCTTAAGTGCTGATGCTTTCTTCATTTGTTCACCTCCTTACGCTGGTAGTCGTTTGATTAGCGATGCCTGCAAATTAGGTTCGCCTCGTTGGGTTAAACTTGCGAGTAGAGACTGAACATCTGGTCTGCCACCTGGAGCAAACTGTCCTGGTGCAACGCCAACCATTCGACCAGAAGCGCTTAGTCCTTCTGGAAGTTGCCCCTCACCTGGCTGGACCGCACCTGGCTGCCCAATCATGTCGGGACTTATTCCCTCAGGGGTCATCGCGCCAGGTGGGGGATTCTGTGGTTTAAACGCATCAGAAACCGCAACCTCGATTGAGGTTCCCTTCTGGCGCTCGTTGATTACGTACGATAACTTGTACAAGATGTCAGATGGGTCTTGACCCTGAGATGCGAGTGCTGGAATAGCCTGTGCGTAAGAAGCAATAGCCTGCTTCATTGCATCGCGTAGTTCTTCGGTATCAACCTTTTCTTCTTCTTGTGTTGCGTTGAAGGAGAATGGCATCTGACGGCGTAAGAAGTCACGTGAAATCAACTTATCACCACGAGCCTGTAGTCCAAAGACCAAGGCGCGGTTAGGGTCGAGTCCTGCCATAAGTCCGTACTGAACATCAACAGTGTAGTCACCATCAATGTCACGGCTTGGCTTGTACTTAATGTTATATGGAACTCCGTTGCGTGTACCGCGTAGGTTCTTTTCCATATTGCCAAAAATCTTTTCATCAACCTTAAGTGCAAGGCTGAGAAGTTCTACGAAAGCACGAGCAAACATTGCGTGTGCTGTCTTAATCTGTGTATCGAATCCACCCATAAGAGCCTGAACACCGCGACCAGTAACGATTGAAGCATCAATGTTACCTGTACGTGACTCTGGATAACGTGAACCCATACGTAGTTCACCCTCAAGTACTTGCTGTTGAGCAAATGCACCTTGAGGAATTTCAATAGCAACACGGCGTACGCCTGCTGGATTCTCTGTTTGGATAACAGCATCTGGTCCAAGAGCAATGTCGCTGACATCTCGTGGCGCTACGATTGGTGCTTGTACCGCCTTAGTTGCTGCTTCAAGTGAGAGAAGCGCATAGCGAGCCTTAGCAACCTGAATTGCAAGTACGTCATCAAACTGTCCGCGTGTTTCGCCATCGAGAGATGGGCGTTGTACAACACGAATCATGCACTCGCCAATAGGGTTGGCTGCTCTATCTACAACAAGGTTGTTGCGCTGTGGAATGAACAGAACTTCTTGGTCCTTGTCATGGTAGCGAACAATCTCAAGCATAGAACCTGATAGGTCTTTATCTTGAATGATGTGTGCGTACTCTGGGTACAAAGCCATGAGTTCTTGTTCAGACTTCTGGATGCGCTGGTAGAAAGCAGTAACGCGACCAAAGCGGTCAATGATTGGGTATGAACCATAGGCATCTAAGAAGCGGATGCGTGGCATCTTGGCATCTAGGTCTATCTCAACCTGTGCTGGTACATAACCGTAGGTTACGTAACGGTCTGCAGCGGTAAACATCTGAGTTGAGATGTCGGAGAAGTCAACGATACCGTTAACAATTTCCTCACGCTTGTCAGCCTTCTTACGTTCCTTTTCAGAAACCATTGTAGGTGAGTTGCAGTTAAATGCAGGAAGTGGTGCAATTACTTCGGCAAGGTCGCGGGCTGAAATGTCCACCATGTTTGCAACAATGGGGTTCTCAAACGGACCGTCTGGAAATAAATCTGGGAACACATCGCGCATACGTCCCTTGCGAACAAGGAGAACCTGTTCCATGCGAGAGTCGCGGTCAGCAAAATCCTGCTTGACTTTAAGGTAGTTGTCCTTAATATCTTCTAGAGAAACTGGCACACCCACCTCCTGTTCTATACGTAGTTGTAATCTTGAACATTAACCACAATTTGTCTTGCTTGGTCGTACTTAGTGTGGAACATGCTCATGCGATTGTGAGTTCTTGTGAAAGATTTAGCCTGTGATAGTCGGTCACGACAACCTAGTTCTGCGAACCAGAACGCCATGACGGTATCTGTTTTCTGTGACTTAGGTGCATCTGGATACCATGTCACGAGTTGCTCGATGAGAGTCTTTAATCCCTCAGAAGCGTGAGTAGAAGGGAACTCGATAAGAGCCTTGTCATCTTCCCATCCATAGAATAAGGTCGTCAGGGATGCAACTCCGAAGTTGGTGTCCCATTTGTTTTGACCCGTATGATGTTCGCGTAAAATTGCACCCCTAGACGACAGGTATTCCCGTACCTCACGGTCCTGAGTCAACATAGTTTGAAAAGCGTTTTTCTCAACTCGCCACTCAGAAATCTTATATTTGTCTGTCCAGCCCTTGATAAGTTCTCGTATCTCATCTGGCTTCATTGCTGCCTTGTTGGATACGTCTATTAGGTAGCGCTTCTGGGTAGAAACGTCTAGGGCAAGACATACGGCTGCTGTGTAACCAGAGCCTGCAGGGTCAAGCCCTGCTACCACAATCAATCCATCCATTCCGTTGTAGCGAACACCGTTCTTGCTACGTGGGATAAGTCCAATGTTGCGAGCGCCATTGATGACACCCTTAACGGCATCGGTTGGAAATGCCGCATCCTCGTGTACCTGCTGCTGTTGATAGACCATAGCCCAGAGATTTGGCGAGATACGTGAGCGCTTCTTATGAAGTGCGGGTCCGTCCCATTTACTGTAGAGACCATTCTCGTCTGGTATGCCTTTGCCAGAGACTGGTGGCATATTGGTCTTTGCCCAGAGCGTTACCCAATCTTCGGGTTCCTCGGCAAATTCCAGTACTGCAGGTTGTGCGAAGTAAGTCCAAGGGGAAGTCTCGTCTGGATAGCGCATAGGGTCGCGCAATTCTGAGTATAAGTCTTTTGGACGAAGGCGTGTGCCAATTACAAGTAGGCGACCACCATCGTTGTCAATACGAGACATGACTTCCGATTGAATCCAGTCAATCTGTTTTTCGTACTCGTGGGCGTTGGTATGGTCAACGCAGTCATCCATGATGATTAAGTCTGCACGAGCGCCGTAAATATGACCACGTACACCGATAGCCTGCACGGTAGGGTCTTTTTCCCCAGAGTCACGAGACTCGGAGGATAGGTAAATTAGGTCCTGCTTCCATGAATCAGAGCCTTTTTGAAATCCGCCTGGAGGTCCGAAAGCGAGTTGTAAGTCCTGATATTTTGGATGTGTAAGTCTGTTCTTTATGGAGAGCAGGAACTTTTGCGCCATAGCCTGAGTCTTGGAGACTACCATGATACGGATATTAGGGTTCTGGCAAATCCGATAGACAGCGTAGTTGACCGTAATGGTCGTGGACTTCGCGTGTTCTGGTGGGGTGTTAACAATCAGTAAGTCGGGGCTACCCTTTTCGTAGGTTATAGCAGGGTGTACGTCCGATGGCTCCCTACCTTCCAGTAGGTCAATCCAGTGTTCTTGGTGTTTAAACACCTTAGTGCCTAAAAATTTTTCTGAGAATTCAGGGAAGGGTGGTACTTCCCCTCGCTCCTGCCCTATCTCACCACGAACCATCATGGAACGGACTTTATCCACTTGGGTAGCAAAGCCCTCATCTACCTTTCGGTAGTATTCGTAGGTTTTGACACTTCTGCCAACGGCATCCATCGCTCGTTGGACAGAGTACCCCTCCATAAGGAATTCGATAATCTGCTTCTTGATTGCATCGCTTTTGTGAGATGCAGAAGTAACTCTTTTTCTTTCCATAGCATATGCTCCTAAAACGAAAGTATGGGAGACTTAGGGGCTAAAGACTCTAACCGAAGGCGTAGTCCTAGACGAAGCCGAAGGTTAGGGCTTCCTCTAGGGTGCGCGACCCCTAGGGTCGCTGCTTGTTTGCAGAGAGGCTCCGATTATTTCGCCTCTCACTATACTATAGGTGTCCAGAAGGTCCTTAGCGGACACTTCTGTGTGTGTGATTTACGACACATTTATAGTAAATAGCAAAAGTGCTGGTCAAAGCCTACTTCGAGGGCTAGCAAAGTTGTGTATGTGGATACATACACGCATACACGCATACATTTTAAAAACCCTGGGGTGCTTCGCACACCCAGTTGCATTGCTGTTTAAACGTTTGCTCACCGCTATGCAAAGCAAAGCCTGCAAGCGCTAGGGGCAGAGCAGGCTTAGCGGGCGCGGTAGCGCTTACTCGCATATCAATAGCCCCGACTCCATGCATGCACCCCGCGCCCCGCATCGCATGCAATGCAGGCTCACTTGCCATCTCACTATGTGAGAAAACAGGCAGGCATGCAGATAGTTGAACTTTCAACTATCGCTAAAGTCAGTTGTTTAATATTACTTTGGGGCATGCGATTTCTTTTCGATGGCTAAAGTTATTGATTTACAATGGTTTCAGAGATAGTTGAACTTTCAACTACTTATATCCCTGCTCCCTGCAACTGGCGCACCTACCCCGAACCACGCCAAAACGCCACGATTCCCAAAAAACTTTTATGCGTAGCGACCTGCGGTTTTGTATTTTTTGCCCGCAATAGTTGACTTTGTTTAAACCGCGCCACTACCTTTGTGCCAGTGGCAAACCCGCCACCTCAACGACTGGAGACAACATGAACCGCGAACAGTGGTTAGACCAACTGGCAACATCTGCCATCCCTGCAATATCTCGCTCAACCTCATATCCCGCCGAGGAACTCGCTGTGAAACTTTCTTGCGGATTCCCAAAGCAACAGGGCAAGCGCAAGCCAGTTTCTGCCCAACTCGTACCACCAACAGCAAGCGATGATTTCTTTGCAGAAATTTTCGTAACTCCCGAACTATCCGAAAAGCGCAAAGTGGCACAGGCTGTTTTGCCGTTGCTCGTTGCTGTTGTCACTGGCGATTTCAAACAGCGCCAGAACTACCGCCAAGCCCTACGCACTTTGGGTTTAAACAGCGATGAATTGCCATCATGGGCAAAGTCAATCGTTGATGCGTTGCCTGCTTATCCTCATGCAACGATTCGCCTAGAAAACGCACCAAAGCAAACCACTCGCCTAATCAAAGTTGAATGTATCCGCGATGGCTATATTGCCCGCGTATCTCGTACAACTCTCGCCAATCTTGGCGCTCCCATCTGCCCTGCATGTGGCAACCAATTCACCGAGACCAACTAACCGTTTAAACAGACTGGAGAAAAAATCATGGAAACTTTCGGAATTGAACTAGAAGTTAGCGACATATCCATCCCAACCGCACAGGCTCATATCAACCGCGCAGGCTTGAACTGGTCAGTGAAATTCGATGGCACACGCCATGTGTCCGCCGAGGCTGTTAGCCCAATCTTGACCACAGACCGTTTAAACGAGACCAAGACCGTTGCCCGCGCCCTGCTATCTGGTGGCGCAACTGTTAACCGTCAAACTGGCTACCATGTGCATCTAGGTGCGGATGAATACGGTTTAGACGGTATCGCCAAACTCGTGTGGAACTGGAACTTCATCCACGAAACTATCGGCGCACTCGTTGCACCAAGCCGTTTAAACAACGGATTCTGCAAGCCAGTTGACCGCGTTTATCTTGATTCATGGGTGGAGCATGTCCGCAACGGCAACATCTCAAACCGCGAGGGAGGGCGCTACTACAGCCTCAACCTTGCCTCATACTCTCGCCACCGCACAGTGGAATTTCGCCTACATCATGGAACTCTCAACGGTTCCAAGATTCAAGGTTGGGCAGAATTCTGCTCCGCTGTTGCCCGCTACTCTGTGGATAACGACCCAATCACAGATAACAAATGGACTTCACGCGAGAACCGTTTAAACAACGTCAAGGAATTCCTAGACCTCATCTCCCTCACTGGTCATCTCAAGGAGACCACCGCTACCTACCTCAAGGGTAGAGCAGACGAACTAGCCCGCTAGCGGGCAGGGTTGCGGGTAGCCAAGCCCGCACTAGGTGCAAGCCCTAGCAACCCACGAACAGATAGCGGAAAGCCCGCTACTGTTTAAACGAAAGGACTGGAAACATGCAATGCAAAAACTGTGGTGCTGTGGTGAACTATTCATCAAGCCAAAACGGAATTCACTGGTCATGCCAAGACTGTGGTGAGAATACAAAGGAGCGTGTTTAAACATGCAACCTTTAGATTACCTACAGATTATTGATGGGCGCGTAATTCTCATGGCGCTATTTACATGGGCTGTGATTCGATGGGTGTGGAAAAATGAGTAGCGCACTAGAGCGCAGACTGGAGGCTATCCTTTGGAAAGCGAACTACGATGAACTCGGAAACTGTAAACACTGCGGTTCGTTTTTCTACTCGCCATGCAAACCAAACTGCAAGGCTGTGGAACCCGACTGTTTAAACGCCAAAGTAATTTGTGGCGATTGCCTTCGACCAGATTGCAATGGCTGTAAATTTTAATGTGGTACAATTAACTATCAACAACTAACAGACTGGAGAAATACATATGTGTGGAATTGCAGGCTTCTGCCTCAACCCTAAGGAACACAAGAGAGCAAGCATCAATGACCTAGCAGGACAGATGCTTCTTGATATTGAACATCGCGGACAGCATGCCACTGGATGCGCATGGATTGATAAGTCAACTGGAGTTCGTACGATTCGCAAAGCACCAGTGCCTGCGACCTCATTCGTCAAGCGCTCCAAAGACCTATGCCACAATGCGCAGACCGCTATCTTGCACACTCGTTGGGCAACTCAAGGTTCACCCAAGGACAACAACAACAACCATCCGATTCCTCGTGGCAAGATTGTGTTGACACACAACGGACACATCGCCAACGATGACGAACTGTTTAAACAACTCAAGGTCAAACGACACGGGCTTGTAGATTCAGAGGCTGTGACTGCACTTCTTGCCTACTCATCTGCGCACCCAAGCCAGACACTTAGAGAGGTACGAGGAACCGCAGCGCTTGCATGGATTGAACAGGGTGCATCAGATACCCTGCACCTAGCCCGCGTTAACTCATCGCCACTGTGGATTGGCATGACCGCACTTGGTTCGCTCGTCTATGGCTCAACAGAGGAGACCATCGAGAACGCATCAGTCATGCTAGATGCAGAGTTGGATTGGAAGTATCGCGCCAGCGAGGGCGAGTACTTCAAGGTACGCAACGGTAACATCGTAGAGTACGAGTCGTTTAAACCACAGCGCACCGAACCTCAGTATGATTGGCGAGCAATGGCAAGCATGCGCAATGACGAGTTAGATAAATGGTGGTCAGACCAAGAAGAACTCGCCTTCTAAGTTTCGGCTGATACCTCACCTGCATCACCGAAAGTCGGCTCTCGTGGAGGGCAAGCCGACAAGATAGCCCCCGCTTCGGCGGGGGTTTTTCTTTTGCCTGGAACTCTGGACCTGCACTACTGTTTAAACAAAAAACCAATAATCTTCCTGGCTGCCGTGCTAATGCATGCTGTTTAAACGCTTAAAAAGGACCCCACTATAGCAGGACCTGATGTCAATGTCAATACCGTTTAAACAAACTTGACATACTTGACAAGCGCATTATACTTTTCGTATCAAGATACGAAAAGCCAAGCAAACAGGTAAGTTTAAACAGAAAAAATAATTTAAAAATATAATTGACATTGCGATAGCGAACTGGAATCCTTAGTCATGTAGCAACTGGGCTACGTGTATGAAAGGACTGGCAGTAAATGTATCTATCACTCTATGAAGTAGGTGGCATTATGATTTTGCTATCTGTTGCAGTATGCGCACTCATCTACTTAGTAATCATCAACACAGAACTGAATCGGCAAGTGGAATTCTTGCGCTCTATCAACCGCGACCTACGCAAGCGCCTTGAAAATTCTGTAGAGAGACCCTTCTAATGAGCGCCAAAACTTATGAGGGTTGGAAAAACTATGAGACGTGGAACTGTGCGCTCTGGATTAACAACGAGTATCCACTGTACAAATCCGCAACCATCTTTATGAAAGCGTACAAGGGAGCCAAGCCTTATCGGGATTGGGTTCGCATCGCTGGACTAGAGAACAAGCAAACACCAGACGGATGCAAATGGATTAGCGACAAACTTTCCTATGCAGAACTCAATGACATGATGAAAGGAATCAACTCGTGAGCCATCCAGAAGTACAAGGGGTAGTTATCTATCCAGATGCAACGCATGAGGTGCGTACGTTTAAACAACTCAAGGACTACCAAGATGCTGTCGGTGGACTCATCGAAAGCGTACGCTTCTATAACTACAACGCAGATGAAGTAGCCCAAGCCTACGTAAATGAGGAGGGTTGGATTACCAATGAACCGCAGATGAATCCACTAGCGGGCGCACTCTCATTCCTGTTCGGCAACAACGCAATGCTCGCTGGTGCAATGGTTATCGTGGGCAAGGGTGATGGCGAGGGGTATGACACCAACATCCCTGACTGGCTACTCACACTCATCAAACAAATCTCAGCAGAGCGAGGGACAGATGTTTAAACGTATCATCTCCCTTCTTCTGCTGATAACGGCAACTATCGCCATTGACAATCGCTTCTTTGAAAAGGAACACATCATCGTCTCGCCAGTGACCACCCGCAGTGGAGTTGCAGGAGAGATTATCGCCTTCTATGAGAACGAATACCAACGTTATGCCATTGACCTACTGACAGAGCGCGGACAACTAGAGCAGTGGTCATGCTTGTACACACTCTGGGTACGTGAATCAAACTGGAGACCAAAGGCACTCAACCGTAGCAGTGGTGCATATGGAATCGCACAGTTCATGCCGTACACATGGAAGCAAGTAGGGTTTAAACGCACTGACGATGGCTTCATGCAAGTGGAAGCAGGGCTTGCATACATTGACCGTAAATACGGTGGCAACATCTGCAAGGCACTCGGTTCAAACTTATCAAGGGGATGGTACTAATGAAAGAGAAACCTAAGCATCATAGGATATTAGATGAAAGACCAGCGAGCGCTGGTGAAACCTACTACCTACTGGAGTACAGCCAGCAGGGGTACGATGGCGCATCATGCAGAGGAGTGCCGACTGAATTATTTTTCCCAGACATTGAACACTTCCAAGAGGAAGATAAGGTTCTGTTTAAACGAGTATGCGATGCTTGTCCTGTCAAGCAACGGTGCTTGGAGTGGGCGCTAGTCCACGAAAGGTACGGAGTATGGGGCGGCATGACACCCCGCGAACGTATCGTTGAGCGCAGACGTAGGGGTTGGGCTTTGCTTGAGCCACACCTATACGTCCCGCTTGGTCAGCGGTATATGGTATAGTTTCCCCAAGAAGCGCCCGCCTAGGTTCCAGTCCCGAAGCGGGCGTTTCGCTTTTACGGAAGTTTAAATACGCTACGCATCAACATGAATACGTTGTCAGATAAATCATCCAAAGTTCCATCGTTGATTACAACATTGTCAAACATATAATTATCCATAGCATGCTCAGATGCATGGTTGTTTACTGCACTATGGTTTAAACGGTTAACTCTTAGCATGTAACCTGAGCGAGATTTGATTGCACTTGCTTCGTTAGGAAAACGCACATCAGTGACGACCCAGTTCTGCTCTGGGTTTGCATCAATGGTACGCATGGCAATGTCAACCCACACGTTATCGCCTACCAACTGGCGACCAACTTCTGTACCCATAACTTGTAGCAGTCTGCGTATCTCTGGGTTTGCTTTGGCTACATCCCAACCATAATCTTCTGCATACTCGCCAGCACGTATGCCATTACCAAGCATAGGGTTTAAACGCAGGATTGATTCACGGATAGCATCAGCAAATGCTACTCGTTTATATCCATAGTTTAAACAGAGCAACTCTGCAACGGTGTCCTTGCCTGACTGTGCGTATCCACTTAATCCGATAATCATTTCTGCACTTCCTTCTGCCACTCTAATACGAGTTCCCAAAACTCTGCTGTCCTTGCGCCATGCATCTCTTTATCCAAATCAAAACTCATCTCTTGTAGGTAATCACCTAAATCATTGTCAAGATGAAGTAATTTTTTCTTTGGGTCAAGCCACATAATGTTCTGAATAATTCTATGGTCACACCCACTTGTTGGGTCATACCAAACATCACACACTTCACATATCACTCTGCCACATCCTCTCTCTTTGGTTTGCGATACCATATAGGTGGCTCGCCACCCAGTCTGTCTTGCAGTTTAGTTAGCGCCCTCTTAACACGCTTACGTACGGCTTCCTCTGTTGTCTCGTATGTCTGTGCAAGTGGAGCAAGTTCCATACCACCATCGGCATAGCGCATACGCAGCAGTGCTTGGTCTGCCTTGTTTAAACGTTGCAGTCCAGCAGCAACATCAGATAGCAACGCCATCCGATTGCCACCTTCACTTGGTTTAGTGGAGCGAGATACAAATTCATCAGACACACTTTGCTTATCTACCCAACCAATGTGAGTCCATACATCTGGCAGTAGTTCATGCAGTACTTCGTGTGTGTAGTAAAAACTATCGGACATAGGCGAGCGCGAGTGACGAGCGCGTTCCTTTGCCACGTACTTCTGTGCTTCATTGTAGAAAGTCTTGCGTAACTTATAGCGCAGACTATCCTCTGCTTGCCACTCCTCCACCTTATGCCAATGCTCAAGCGCCCACAGTGACATGTGCTGGTACAAATCATCAGCGCTTACGAGGTTGCGGTGCATGCGATTACTACGGCTTGATACTTGACGAGCAACAGAGTATATGACTTCCCATACTTCGTCTTGGTTATCCATCTTTAGGTTCTGCCTTCTCGTTCTTTAGTTTCCTCATTGCCATCAGTAAATCATCTACGGTTATCAGATAACCCTTGCTTCTATTCGGGGGAATCTCGCATGTAATCTCCCGACCAAACTCTTTGATGGCGTAGTGAACATGTGTGGTTGGAACCATCAGTACACCTTGCTCTAGTACAAATGCCCAGTAGTCAGCCTCCGTAACCATCACACCAGATGCTTCCCATGACTGGCTCTTTTGATACCAGCACTCAACTTCTACATAGAGATTGTTAGTAACCCACCACTTGCGGTCACGCTTGACTTCAACTTTCTTCCCTTGTGTTAATAGTTCCTCAACTAACTGCTCGCCTTTTCTACCGTATCCAAAGTCTAAATCAAATGATGAGTTCT
>JACCDL011396944.1_pt1 | contig 32322 bp, 35 predicted proteins | sample 7441931 | NCBI WGS metagenome assembly JACCDL01 (sample SAMN15323437, study PRJNA562643) | freshwater metagenome | isolation source: river surface water | place: USA:Blue River Watershed | collected 2017-08-16 | reverse complement strand
GCACCTGGGCGGGGATGGGAGGGCGGAACCAAAGGTTCCACCCGACCAGTGGAATGCAATTTACAGATGACTGGACCAGGGGATGGGGTCAGCGGGGTTGTCCCATTCCTTCTGGTGCCAGCTGTATGTGGCCTGCCACCGTCGGTTGTGCTGCGGACCCCTGACAGGCGGCGTCCCCGCGCAGGTGCTGGAGCCAGCCGCAGACCCTGCAGCTGTACTCGAGGTTCGCGCGCGGGTACGCCATCATGAACCAGGCCGACACGCAGCAGCAGGTGATGCGTCAGGGCATGGACTACGACTCCCCGGACGCGGAGTACACGGGCGACCGCGAGGTGACCGTCACGCACCTGAACGGCGATACCGAGGTGCGCAAGGGGGTGGGAGCGCACGCGGTGCTGAGCCGCCACCTGGTGACGCACATCCACGACAAGAGGCTGTTCAACCGCAGCATGGCGCAGACCAAGCGCGTGGCCAACACGGGCGAGGAGCGGTACGCGTCCGTAGGGGCGGCGCCGCGGGCGGTGGCCTCGGTGGTCGGGACGTTGGTGCCCCCGCCTGCTGCTTCTCCCGAGGCCGAGGCTTCTCCCACCCCGCAGCCTGACCGCGCCACGCCGCTGGACGGTGCGCTGGCCGCCGCGCATCCGGACCTGGCGGGGCTGGACAGCTTCGCCTTCGCGCTGCAGGTGCAGGACCGCGTGCCCGCCGCCTACCCACGCGTGCCCGTGCTGCAGAAGGTGTGCTTCATCGCGTGCGATGCTGGGGACGTTGGGGCGTGCAAGGCGGCCGTCAAGCGAGAGCAGGCGGCTCTGTTGGGCGGCGTGCAGCAGCAGCCCACCTCCGCGTACCTGGCGACCACGACGGACGCGGGCGCCGCGGCGACGCTCCCTGGCAAGTGGAGCCTGCAGGGCACCAAGACTGGCCACCGCGCGCTGCAGTTCTGGCCCTACACCTACGAGGGCGAGCCGGGCATCGTCACCATCCTGCTGACGCGCCCGCTGCAGGAGGCGGAGCCGCTGTGCGAGCCGCCGTACATCTACTTCAAGTTCATCGGGGACATGGCCGAGGACAAGGGCATCAGCATCCGCCGCGTGGACGCGCGTGCAGGCTCTTCTACTCAGCTGGAACAGCTGCGCGCCCTGCTGCTCAAGCTGAAAGGCGATGGCGAGGCGTGGAGTGGGACTATCACTCAGCTGTCGGCCCTGGTCGGCTTCAAAGTATGGAAGCCGCGTATGCTGGACGTGCTGATGGCCGAGGGAGTCATCAAGGAGAATGCCGCAGTGCACCCGGTCACATACACGCTCATGTGAGAAGCGTCCAGTGGGTAGGGTATCCCATGAGCCATTCCGCAAATTGGGGACTCATAGTCCATTTGGCTGTGTAATCTGCCAGTGTGTCTTCACTTCTTCTGTATTTCAATACGGTCGCCGTATCGTACATAACTCTATTTGGCACGTTCTGGAATCCTCTGTGTGCTGTTGGGTATGTTGCATATGTCATACTGTAACACCGAGTCAGGGTTCCCCACAGATTTTTGCGCACCCCGTTGGGTAGAACGACGTCCGTCGACAGGTATGTCAACCGCACGTTGCGTGACACAGCGTACGGTTGTCGTCCTCGTTTGCAGATATTGATGTAACCCAGGCTGCATTGCGGCGCGCAGTTTTGTTGTGTGGCCGCGCCATGAGTGGCCATGCTGTGCACCAGGACGTCCCAGGCGTGCTGCACGCACTGTGGCACGACGCTGTTGCCCAACATTTTGTAACGCCGTGGCGAAGGATTGCTGGACCGCAGGACGAGCCGGGCGGGTTCGGGCTTCCATGCCCGCTCAGAGGCGCGTGCGTGGGTGACAGGCGGCAGACCTTTTCCCCTCCTCACTGCCAGCAAAAACCATCGGCTTCGACGTTGAGGACACCGCACTTCGTTCGCCTGAAACAGTCCGTGTGCACAGTCAAAGCCCAGGCGATGGATGGCTGACAGCACGGTCTGCAGCCCTTTGTTGTAGATGTTGGGCACGTTTTCCAGGAAGATGTAGTCCACAGTGTCAATCTCCCGCACGAGCCGCACTATCTCCGTGAACAGGCCGGACCGTTCGCCGTGAATACCTTTGCTGTTTTTGTGACCAGAAGCGGATATGTCCTGGCACGGAAACCCCCCTGCTACCACGCGCACGCCTGGCGGCAGGTCGCCCGCATGCAGTGTGCGGATGTCGTGGAGAACGGGCGCAGTATCCAGCCTTCCCAAGCGCATGTTGCGCTCGAGAACCGTCCTGCAATGTGGGTCTGCGTCGCAGTAGGCGACGGTCTCGCACAGTGAACGAAGACCGTACGATATACCACCTATTCCAGAGAAGAGGTCCAGTAGTTTGAGCTTGTTTGCCATTATTGATACGCTCAGAATTTCCACATGGCCGTCGAAGCCGCCTCAAACGCGACGCTTCATTCGCTCCTTTCGTCTTGCTGCTCGTGGAGCACGCGCTCGACGATGTGCTCTATCAGCCGCTTCTCCAGGGCGTCGACGATTTCCGAGTCCGCGAGGAGGCCCACCAACGGCAGCTTGTCGTCCACGGCTTCGACCGCCCGCACGAGCTGCTGCTTGCAGAAGGCGCGGCGCTCGGCGCCGGTGTCGCCCGGCAGCAGGCGCTCGAGGCGCCGCATGGCGCGCAGCAAGCGCTGCTGCTGCTTGGGTCGGGCGGGCGATGCAGCAGGCTTGGATTGGCAGGCGCGGACCTGCACGTGCATGGTTGTCGGTACTCTTGTCTGTCAAAATACGCCCGCGTTCCCCGCCGCCGCCCGCCGCGCCAGCATCACGCAGGACCCCACGAACCGCCGGCCGATCGGCACGTCGCCCGTGGGCGCCCGCCCCACCACCTCGACGCGCACGGGCTCGGGGTCGTGGCCGACCTGGGTGATGCGCGTGTGGTAGCGGGCAGTCGAGGAGAACAGCCCGAAGCCCACGACCAGGTCGGGACGGCCCTGGACGGCCAAGACGTAGCCGGTCTCGCTGCACGGGCTCTGCGAGTCCACGCCGCACACCACGTATCGTTCGTCTTCGTGGACGTACAAGTGCAAGGAGTCGCCGTAGTCATAGACGCTGGGGCACCGCTCCAGCGGCGGTGGGCCGTCATCCTGGGGCCGTCCGGCCGCGGGCACCAGGCGCAGGACGTCTCCGATTTGCAGCTCGGGCGGCGCCATGTGCGTGGCATGGTGGGGTGGCTGGCTTTATCGTGTCTCGTTTCGCGCCGGAATCGGGCATCCGTTGGTCTATCGGTTTCTGGCGGGCACCTACATATGAATTCGCCTGCGCCACCGTGCAGCAAAAGGAACCAGACCAGACATGGACGCGCAGCAGCTGGCGCAGCGAGTGCAGGAGCTCGGGGCGTCCAACCAACTGCTGACCCATCACCTGCAGACCATCACCGCCTCCAACGCCCAACTGACGGCACAGCTGAGGGAGTGCACCGCCTGCTGCCTGCAGCTGATGGCGAGGCTCCGCAGCGAGGAGACGGAGGCGCAGCCGCAGCCGTTCGCGGGCATGAGCTTGTTGCCGCCGCGCGCCCCTCCTCCCATGGCCGTGCAGGCGACCGGGAGGGGGCCGGGCGACCACCTGGTGTGGCGCAGGCTATAATCAGCGGGGACGTGTATCACGGAATGCAGTAAAATGCGAGTGTTCAATAGCTGCGACATAGCTCGGCGATTGTTCGACGGCACGCAATAGCCGACATCGTGGGACGCATTTTGGTGCATACCGTTAGATTGTCTTGAACGACGATTAGGGCCCGCGTTTCTGTCGACGCTTCGGGTACGATGCTCTGCCTACGGCTTTGAGCTGTGCGCCCTGGACATGATGGATGTACGCGGGAAGGCGCTGATGGCGGACGTGCCTCGGCATCGTCGGCATCACTCAGGAAGGTGTCACCCGTTCCACTTCCAGGTGACGTTCACACCCGGCCCTTTGGCAGGGGGCACACATGATATAAAGCCGCCACATGTCCTGGCTCTGCATTCCTTTCCAATCCTGCGTACCCATACATAGGGTAACGCCATAGGAGGGGGCATGGCGAGCGGTTTTGACGCCCCGCGCGCGCTCGCCCGTGCCTCCGTAGTCAACGTGCTCACATCAGCTACCCTGGCATTAGGGCTCAGCAATGACACACTGATGCGCGCAGTCGCGCTTTTCGACGGCTACTCCAACGAATGCCCCCCACATGAGAGCGACGTTTTGCCGTGGGTGGCGGCCGCCAGCATCCGGGTCGCGGCGAAGGAGTGCGTTTCCCCGAGGGCCGTGTGCAGGCAGGTGGGCGTGGAGCTGGGCGCGACGTCGAGAGAGAACTTCGAGAGCTGGGAGCAGTACCTGCGCGAGAGCTTTGCGCAAGAGGAAGTCACCGTGTGCACACACTTGCGATGCGCGTGGTTCGCTTGGGACGTCGTGCACCTGCCGCATCTGGTGCACGCGTCGTCCTACTTGGCGGAGCTGGCCCTGCTGGAGAACCAGCTCCGCCCCGTGCCGGCCATCACGGTGGCGGAGGCGTGCCTTGCCTACGCCTGCGTGCTCACGGGCCACGACCTGGCGCCGCCGTGCGAGGAGGACCCCGCGGTGGCGCTGGCCATGCACGTGCTGTCCGGCGTGCACGGCACCGTGACCGAGGCGTGGAAGCACGGCCGGCCGTACGCGGCGACCGTCAAGTATCTGTCGTGCGAGCGCGGCGCCGTGGCCGCGCTGCCTGCAGTCATTCTGTAAACCTCAATCTTGTGATTTACAATGGACTCCCTCGGGAAGCACCCACAGCTCCTCGCCGTCCCGGCGGTAATAGCGGTCGCACATCTCGACCAGCGCCGGGGCGGCCGGGGACTTTGCCAGGGCCGCGGCTCGGATGCGCGCACGGAACTGGATGACCTCCTCCAGCACGGCGCGGGGCGTGCGCAGCACCCGCACCCGGCCCAGCAGTCCCCACAGTAGCGACGGCTCCGTCTGCGTCTCGGCGTCCGGCATGGTTGCGTACTCCAAAAGGGGCCTCGCAAAGCGCCAGCCATAAACAAACAGACCGCCAGCGGCCGCTGTCGGCACAAATGGGTGGCAGAAACCGGCATCCAGGCATCATCGCTCCACGGTCTACTCCCGGTGCAGGACCACTACTACGTGTACACCACCACAGGAGGCACCGCGGGCAGGGCAAAACCACCATGGGCGAGGGGGCTGCCGACGCGCGGGCACGGGCGGTGCCGAAGCTGTCCGACAAACAGCTCGAGTCCCAGCAGTTGCGGACGTGGCGGCTGAAATGGCAGAAGGCCTGCGCGTTGCTGGAGGCGGAGGCGGTGACGTTTGTCGATGACGAGGGGACCGCCGTGCGCATGGTACCCGAGCGGCTCGTGAGCACCCGCAGCCACAACTACTGGGTGGATGCCGCGTTCGCCTCCTGGTCCGTGGACGCCCTGCGGAAGCAGTGCACCGACGAGGGCGTGCTGCGGCTGCTGGAAGCGCAGGGCTGGGACCGGCACGTGCGCGGGAAACGGCCGAGGTGCGAGGAGGACGACTGTCAGGAGGAAATGGACGAAGCGGAACACCTGACGCAGGAGGAGGCCCGGCTGTTCGCGCCCGTGCTCGGGCTGCTGCGCGAACAGCAGAGCACCATCGAGCTCCTGAAAGCCAAGCTGTCTGAACAAGAGCGTCTGACCGCTGCCGCCGTTCAGACGCCTCCGGCCGATGAAGCGGCAGCGGCGACCAAGGCGTGCCCCATGTGCGTCGTGATGCAGGCGTGCCTCGACGACCTGCGACACGACAAGAAGCAACTTCTGCAGCAGGTCGAGTGGCAGCGCCAGGACATCGAGCGCTTGCGTCAGGAGGTCGCCGAAGTCAAGGCTTCCAATGCGCTGTTGTCTGTTCAGATGCCTGCGTAGATTCCCGTTGGGAATGTTGACATGTAAAAAAAATCATATTCTGCGCGGCACGTGTCCACGTACATGGTATCCCCTCGCCCCGCGCCCATCATGACGGAGAAGGTACACGACACCGAGTGGGCGCTGAGCATGGCGGTGACGGTGTCTCTGTTGCGGACTGCGATGCCGCCACATACTGACACCTTCTCACTGAAGGCGCAGCTGACGAGGGTGCTGCCCTGTAATCCCGACTTCTACGTGATAGCGACGCTGCTTCCGTACGATGACGTCGATACCCACGGCCGCCGTATGGGCTTCACCGCCTTCATGGCGTGGAAATCCCCGCTGGAGCGCGTGAAAATCGAGGGGCTGTCCGAGGAGGCCGTGCGCACCGCCATCGTCAAAGCTTTCTCCAAGCCCGCAGATGACGAGGAGAAAGAGGACCCAGACGTCAAAGTGGTCATCAAGGTGATGGGCGACCCCCGCGCGGACGTCATGGCCAAGATACTGGTGACGACCCTGGAGCTCTACGTCGACGACTCCGTGATGTACAATGGAGACAGGCCCTGGGGGCCGGTGGGCGCTGCCCTGGAGTAGCAGAACAGTCATTGTTATCGACCCGCACTCCTGCGACACAGTAAAAAATCGAAATGTTTTTTCGCCGACTCATTGCATCCCACAGACATCCATCGCACGCTATGGAACTCGACGCAAGCACGAAGCACGCCGCGACGAGGGCCCTCGCGGCCGGCGCCGCGTTGGACATCATCGCCAGGGCGCCCGTCGCGTCCCAGATACTGTCCGCTGCGCGGGACACGCAGCTCCACTTTCTGGCCTCGCAGCCGCCCGTCCTGGCGGGCGTCGCGGCCGCGGAGGGCATCAAAAAGCTGCACCAGCGGGTGCAGGCGCGCAGGGCCGACCGGGCTGCAGCGAAGCGGGCGGCAGCCGACGAGCTCGCCTTCATCCGCAGTCATTAGTCTTTTTGATGACATCGGACATCTCCTCTGTGTGGACATCGGGTCTCCCGACCACAACACACAGGCCCTGGTGCTACATCATGCGCACAGGCAGGGGCGCGCGCGACGCAATCCCGCCCCTCCACAATGAACGAGGCCAGGAAAACACGCACTCGCCGGCGGGACGGGGAGGCACTGCTGCGCCTGGTCGGGCGGTACTGCGATGCGGACACGCTCCCCCAGCTGCGGCTGACCTGCCTCACGCTGCACAACGAGTTTGCGCCAACACGCGCCAAAGTGGACTGCGGCAGCGACAGGCAGCAGCTGCACGCCTTTGCGCTCCATGTTCACCGGCACGGCGAGGGGCAGCGTCTGACCCGGGTGCTGCGGCACCTCACGTTGTTGGGGTGCGCGGTCGAAGAGGCAACCGTGACCGCGTTGACCCTGCTGAAGCGCGAGCTGAAAAACTGGGCGCCGCGCCTGGCGGAGCTGGAGCTGGAGCTGGAGCAGCGGCGGAAAACTCCGTTGGCCCCGCTCCCGTCGTGCACCCTCGCGGATGTCTTGCGTCACCTCCGGTGGCGCGTGGGCTCGTTGTCGTTGAAGCTGGTGCAGTGTGATGGGGACCTCGAGTTGTGCAACCACGCGACGCAGCTCACGGTGGTGTCACCGAGGACGTACACGGTCGCAGGCAGGCTGCGGCACCTCAAGCGCCTCGTCATCGAGTCATCGACAGAAAGACCTGCGTTTTGGTGCGTCGGCGCGCCCACGTTGGAGGAGTTCTCGTTCAGCGGTTCGGCGTTGGACTTGGACTTGTGGTACCTCCCAGACAGCGTCAAAAAGCTCTCCCTGCCGTTGACGTACCTGAAGACCGACCAGGGACGCGCCCTGCTCGACCGCTGCGGCGCGCTGGAGGAGCTGACGATCGCAGCGGACGACGACGAGGTGATTTGCGACCAGATGAAGGAAATCATCACGCATTGCCCCGACGACGCCAGGATCAAGGTCATCGACGATGACAGCTCTCTGCTGTTCGTTGAAGATAGGGCGTCTTGGGTCTTCCTGCACCGCTTCCAGGACCGCCTGGCGTTGGAGGACCTCGAGTGGAAAGTGGACTACAACGACCTGCCGCTGCCGGACGTCGTGCTGACCATCCCCAAGCGCGTGACCATATTCCTGGGCGGCGACGGCCCCGTGCCGCAAACGCCCACCGTGCGTCGAGCGCTGGTGCGATGGCTGCGGAGGGCGCTGCCGAACCTGGAGGTCTTGACGCTGCAGATGTGCGGCGACCAGGAGCGCGTCTTCGATGAAACCAGCCACCCCGACTGGCAGGAGCAGCTGCGCAGCTTGGAGGCCGAGGAACTGCGCGCGTCGGAGGAGGAGCTGAAGAGGGCGCGCTTCGCCTGGCCCGCGCGGGAGGTGACGCTGCAGCTGGAACCGGCCACGGCGCACGTGGCGCTGCTGTTCCCGCTCACGCCGGCCATGACGCTCGTGGACCGGACCCTGCCGCCGGCCGACCTGGCGGTCGCGTGCCCGGGGCTCCGGACGCTGGCGGGCATCCCCAAGGTGATCGCGCGCGCCGTCGAGGAGGGCATCGGCGGCCTCACCTGCCTGCGGCTGCTCGCGCACTGCCCCCACTGCACCATGACGGTCGAGAAGCGCGGCACGGTCGCGGACGTCCTGGCCGCCATCGAGAAGACGCGCGGCCGGCTGCAGAAGCTGCAGCTGGAGCGCGACGCGAGCGGCGGCGAGTGGTGGGACACGAACCAGGCAGCGCCCGACGGCACGGTGCTGGAAATCGTGTGAGTACCCGGAATTACCCATCAAAACGCGGCCTCCATGGCCTCCAGCATCGGCTCCACCACCGCCGCGCTCATGCCCAGCTCCCGCACGTAGGTCGCGGTCGCGCGGCGCCTGAACTCGTCGCGCATGCGCGCGTCCACCGCGGGCGCCTCGCCGCGCTCGTAGGCCGACGCCGCGGGCGCGTCCAGGCCGGCCAGCGTCTCCTCGCGCACCTTGGCGGCCAGCGTGGCCAGCTCCTCCTTGACCGCCCACGTCGGCCGCGCCGTCGCCACGTCCGCCAGCCCCGCCCCCTCCAGCGTCGAGGCGATGCGCGCGATCTTCCCCGTCGAGCACACCACGTGCCCGTGCTCCACGCCGGAGGCCAGCTGCCGCGCCAGCGTCTCGGTCAGGCTGTCGCGCAGCGCCGCGTCGGGCTCGCGCTGGATGCGCGCCCACACCATGGCCAGCGCCTCGCGCTCGGTCACGCCCAGCGTGCTGTGGCGCAGCTCGCCCTGCAGGCTGTCCACGACGCGCAGCGCGTCCAGCGCCTCGGCGTCGCTCAGGTTGCCCCTGCGCAGCACCGCGTCCTTGATTTCTTCTTCATTCGGCTCGCGGCCTCCGGCCTCCCGCAGCCCGTCCAGGTTTTTCTTCGTCGCTGAGACCACGGCGTGGTCGTGGACGTTTTGGCTGTCTGTCCGGAACCTGGCCGGCCGCGGGGGCACGGCTGCGCCGACGGGAAGGAGGGTCGCTTCGGCAGCCGCTGCGACCGCGTCCACCCACGCCCAGTCCAAGTCGTCTACCACCGGGGCCGGCTCTGGCTCCGGCATGCGCCGCGCGTGCTTGGGTCGGGAGTACACCGTCCCTTCTGGCATATGGGCCAGCCGGCGGGACGCCAGCGCGAGCGCGCGGCGGCCGTGCTCGACGGGCATCGGCGCCCCCGCGCGGTCGGCCGGCGCTACGGGCGACTCTCGGGTCTGCACGTACTTGGATTGGGCGATGCCGGCGACGTCTCCGTCTGGACACCGGGACGCCAGCTTGTAGCACTCGAGCGCCATGGCATCGTCTGGCAGGAAACGCGGAAACGCGCCGTTCCGGTAGACGTCGCCCACGGCCACCAGCGCGTCCCATGCTCCCTCGTCGGCCTCGAAGGCGTCCGCGAGGTCGCGCAGCCGCCGCGTTTCTTCGGAAGGGAGCTCCGCTCCCGACCTCGCAACCGGCTCTGCCCGTTGCTCGGGGCCGAGGCCTGCGGGGACGGGCGGAGGCGATGATGGAGAAGGGTGGTCGCGAGTCGCGCGCCGGTGGGCGATGACCGCGACGACGCCGATGCACAGCAGCAGCGTCGTGGATACCAGGAGCAGCGCGGGCGCGTCCATCGTACTTTACTGCTTCGGAGTTTTGTGGGCGCATTTTCTGGGCGCACACAGGAATGGAGGCCCTATTGTCCGCAGCGTGTTTGACGCTGGCCTCGAATCGCATGGCGGGCGACAGAAATATGCCGCAGGTGATGACGTCCTTGCTCGCGCTCGAAAAGGGTCTACGGAAGGCACGAGCGGACGGTGAACTCGACGACGTAGCGTCGCGCTACGGTCAGCGCCTGCAAGATATCCTCAGCGAGGTGGACATATTATTGAAGGAGCCCAACGTGCGCTCGGACAACGGCGCCCTCATCGGCTTCAAAGATCGCGTCTTCGGAGGCATGTTGCCGAGCATTCGGGGTGTCAATCAAATGCAACACGTGACGCGCGTGTTCAACGCGTTCGTGCGCGGCATCACCTACTTCGAGCACGAGGCTCTCGCGCACCGCCATCAACCTGTCTATCACCGGCACGGCTCATGCGCGCCGCGGGGACACGACAATCCACGCTGCCTACCGTCCAACACCACCAACACGCGCAGAGTCAAAAAGGCGAGCATCGAAAAGTGCTACATCGAGCGGTGTATCTACGATTGGTTGTGGACCAAGTTCGTGGGGACGCAGGACGAAGGGCATTTGCGGTGGTTCGAAAATACCAAGCTCGCGTACCACACATGCTTCCCGGACGTCGACTTGACCGTGCGGGTGCAGTATGACCACGAGACCAACCTGCCCGTAGGCGTGCGAATATCGGCTCACCGCATGGACGACCGAGTCCGGCTGTGGTCCGTACAGTATAAGAAATACATCGCGATGTACGACGACGGGAGCGGGCTGTACGAGCCCACGGTGGAGTGCGTCAAGTCCGACGACGCAGCGGGTCGGGTCTACACGAAAGTCAGCCGCTTCGAAGCGGAGGGCGATTGGGAGTGATGGCGCGGGACGGGGCAAGCTGCTGTGTGGGCGACGTGACCCGAAAATTTGCCGGCGTGACATCAAACATGGAGGCTGCGTTCCGCGACTTTGTGCTGGCCGTCATGCGGGTCCACCCGGTCGCTGCCGCTGACACGGACAATGTGTCCGACGTGGAGGCCAACGGCGGTGCGCTGGCGACGTGCGCCAAGCAGCATCCCAGCACCCTTCCGCGATTCGTCAAAGACCACATGGACGAGCTGCTGTCGGTCAGAAGCGTATTGGTGGGCAGGCTCGCATCGAGGCAGCTCAGGGCGCCGCAGACCGTCAAGGCATTGACAAAAACGTACCATCGCGTGAACGACGCCCTGGGCTTCACGCGGTTGTACCGAGAGCGGGAACGCACCGCGAGGCGCATGTTCGCGGCCTTCGTACAGGGCATCACTCGCTTCTCCACGGAGCAGCCTTTCGACATCCGTCTCCTGCTGGAAGCCCTCATCTACGACGCCGTGTACTTCCACACAGTGGGATGCCGAGACGAGAAGCGCATGAAAGAGCTGTGGCGACTCCGAAGGCGATTCTGTCCCGAGCACTACGTCGCGATATACTTGGAGTACGCGGACGAGGACATCCCATGCGTCTTGAAGCTCGCCTTGGACTATCACACGTGGACGTACACCAGAACCCATCGCGCAGGGACGTACGACGACGAGGTGGCCGTCCGCGAAATCGAGGACGCCGGAACGATGAGGCAAGGTGTGCAGACGTTCTCGTCGCCGCCGGCGCGTTTTCCTGCGTGTGGTCCATGAACCCACAACAAATCCCAGATAAAGCCCCTCGCCATGTAGCTGTGCGACATGACTGAACTATTCGTTGTCACCTGCCTGCTGCTCGGCGGCTGGGCATCGGCGGCATCCGCCCAAGAGCTGCGGCACCCCCGCGTCGGCCTGCCCGACGACGGCGGCGACGGCCCCCGGCTGGACGCCCAGCCCGGCTACCCCGTCGTTGCCCACGACCCGCCCTTCGGCGAGCGCTACCGCGTGCGGCTCCGCTACTACAACGTGTCCCACGAGCCCCGGCGCTACCTCAAGCGCGCGCCCTTCGAGGTCGCCTGCCGCTACAGCGCCCTCGCCTACTGGACGGCCAACGCCGCGGTGCACCCCTACTGGTTCCGCGACTTTGGGCTGGAGCGCATGTGCCGCCAGGACGTGTGCCTGTCCATCTGGCTGCCGGACTGCAGCCACGACCTCATGTACAAGGTCACGGACGTGTGCGACCCCAAGGATTGTCCGTCGCCGCTCGACATCAAGGTCGAGCCCTACAAGGGAAGGTACCTGTTCAAGGAACGACGCCCGGGCGTGCTGCCGACGGGGCCCGTCTACATGTACTTCGTCAAGTGCTGGGCGGACGGCCTGCCGCAGCCCGAGCTGGCCGCCACGCTGCCGCCGCCCGCCGTGCGCAACAGCCGCCACTGGATGATCTCCACCATGCGCCAGCAGTGGGCCAGGAACCAGGCCTGGAACGCCGCGCACGGTCGGGAGCGCCGCCGGCTGGGCGACCTGTGCCGGCCCCCGGGCGAGGCCACGACCTGGCTCAGGGACTTCGACCGCGCCGCGTGGCCGCCGGGCAGCGGGCGGCGCGTGCGGTGGTAGAGCGCGGAAATATTGTAGGCGCTCGTGTATGGATGACGACGATTCCAAGCTGTCGAGCGCGTTTCTGAGCGTGGTAGCCGAGCTGAAAGCGTTGCAGTACGGGCTGACCGCCCCGACCGACACGACGCCCCTGTCGCGCGCGCTGGCGCAGTTGTGCGCGGTCATCGACGCGACCGCCGTCCCGCAGGCCGTCACGGACATGGTGGCCAGGCACCACCACGTGCTCTGCCAGCTGCAAGGTGCGCTGTCGCGCTACCGCGAGCTGCGGTCTCACCAGGACCGGTTGTTCGGCCGTCTGCGCCGCATCGCGGGCTGGCGCGCGGCCGCGCCGGCCACGAGGACCTTTGAAGCCTTCATCAAAGGCATCACGTATTTCGCCAGGCTGTACTCGTGCGGGCCGTCGACTCAGGCCTATCGGGAAGGCAACCTCGTTTGCAGCGAGGGGCTGTCCCCCGCGGAACTGCGCCGCAGGCGTCCTCTCATAGAGCGGTGCTACATCGAGCGGCTCGTCTACGACCAGATATACAAGCACGAGGCTCTGAGGACGGACGGCGTGCCCGCCGACATATCATCGTACGCCAACGCGGGCGAGGGCAGCGGGGAAGAAGACGGCGACGGTGCTGTTCAGGACGAAGGACACCTGTTCAACCTTCAGCGGACTTTGCAGGACTTCGAGACCTGTTTTCCGCACACCGAGATCGACGTGAAAGTCACCTACCACGACGGGATGCCGCATCGTCTGGTGGTTCGACGGTCGACCCCCGCCAACGGCACCGTAAAACTCGTGTACGAAAAGGACTTTTTCCACGCCAGCCGGTCCTACAGCGAAGTCGCGACGTGCACCAAGTTCATGCCGGACGGGTCGGTGTGGCTGAAAACGTCCGATTTCGATACACAAGGCACGTTCACGCTGCGACGATCTGCGGCCGTACATAAATGAAGTATACGCAAAGGCTGGCCCCGATAATGAACACGAACGTTTCGATGGCGTCGCCTCCGTCGCCGTGCTCTATGTCCCGTCGGTCGTCACGAAAGTCCTGGGCGCATAGAGCTACGCTCTAATTGGGCAGCATGAGCGGCAGCATGCGCAGCTGCGCGTCGACGCCGCCCATGGCTGCCGCAGCACGACCGCAGCACTGCACGCACAGCAGGCCGTGGGACGTGCTGTGGTCCTCGAACAGCATGTGGGCTTCATCCAGGCGGAGGACGTCCGCGCAGTTGCAGCAGCGCGTCATGCCGTACATCACGCGCACCTTCATGCGGCGGAGGTTGGGGTCGACGGGCGCCTCCGTCTCGCAGGTCGTGGGGTGCACGTGCTGCGCGTCCACGGCCGCCAAATCGACGGTGCCTGGCATCGAGAGAGGGCTCATGACGAGCACAGGCTTTGCCTTCTCCTCGTCCTTGCGGAAACGCTGAGTGAACCAACGCATGGTGGATGATGGACTGAAGAGTGCCTGAGAGTATTCGTGTGTCTGCCCGGGTTGGTGGAAAACTTTCGCCGCGTCGAAAGTGGCTACGCAAGCGGTTGACTCCTGCTGTTCCTCATGGCGTTCCGGTCCGCGTTGGTCAGGTACGGCGAGGAAGGGTCCTTGCGCACGCCCCGGGACAGCACCGTCTCCATGGCGTGGAAGCGCTTCCAATCCTCGTCAGTCATGTATGGCGATGAAGGGTCCTTGGGCAGGTCGTGCCGCAGCATGTTGAACCGCGCCACGAGTCGCTTCTTGGTGTCGTCGGTCGCCAGCGGGTACTCGAGCTGCTTTTTGATGCTGGCCAGCTGCAGGTACCGGTGCCAATCGTTGCCCGTCATGAACCGCGAGGAGGGGTCCTTCGTCATGCCGAACTCGTCCATGTACATCTCCGCCTGCTCCTGCCGGTTTGGAGAGAACGGCTTCGGCCTACTAACGACAGGGGGCAGCCGCTGGGGCGCGGGAGCAGGCATCGGGGGCAGAGTGCGTGCGTTCGGCGGCGCGCTGACGACAGGGGGCAGCCGCTGAGGCGTGCGCGCGTTCGGGGCAGGCCGCTTGCTGCGCAGCAGGTCGCGCGCCCGGTTCAGCGCCGCGATGGCTGCGTTCGTGTGCTGCATGTTCCAGTCCTCGTCGCCGTCGGGCGTGGCGACGCCGCCGCCGCCGCGCTGGGTCTGCTTGGAAGTCTTGCGAACCCGAGCGACCTGCGGTCGCGAGGTCGGGAGCCGTGCTCCCTCCATGATTGCCTATACAGGACACCCATTATTGTTTTCGCCTACAGGCTGTAGACATAGGGCCGGGCGAGCCCCTCCGCCAGCAGCGCCCGCGCAAGGTCGGTGCCGTCGGCGGCGCGCGCCGTCACCAGCACCCGGCCGTACTTGTCCATGCGGCCGCACGTCACGTGGATGAGGTGCACGTCCGCCTCCAGGAACCGCTCGATGTCGCGGGGCCCGTCGAAGCTCCGCCCCTCCGCGGCCGGCCCCGCGACCAGCTGCACCAGCCTGTCGCGCGCGGCCACCGCCTGGCGCTTCTGGTCGGGGTCGGGCGACCGCATCTCGCAGGCGTCGATGCCCACCAGCCGCGCCGAGAACCGCCACGCCTTGCCGTCGTCCAGCGGCATGGCGAACTGCAGCGTATCTCCGTCATAAATGGAAACCACCCGCACCACGCGGCGACGGCCGTTCAGGTCGAAGACCGGCGTGTTGGCCTTGGTGTGGGGGCGATAGGCCTCGCGAAAGAGGCGCGGGTCGAAGGGAGCGTCCACGTCCCAGGCGTCCATCTTGTGCTCGATGCTCTGTCGCAGACAGGATGCCAGCCGGCGGAAAATTACACGGAGCTTCATGGTTGCTCTGCGCCTGGGTGCCGTCGCCTTATATTTGTATGAGGTGTCTTCATCAGCAGCCGCCTCTCCCCCCCTCTACGTACAGAATTACCATTCGCAACCGGAGGGAGGAAGACTGTAAGCCTGTCTATAGTAGTTGAGACATTGTAGTTATCATGTGCAAGTAGGCAGCATGCCCTCCAACTGCATGCGAATTGCCATAAGCAACTCACCCTTTACCATTTGCAACTCACCCTCCGAAGCAGGTCACGCAAAATCCATCCACATCTCATACAGCTTGATGTTGGAGCCGGGAGGTCCGACTTGCTTCTCGCGGAAGCCCATGTCTTTGTAGTACTTGCGCAGACGCGCCTCGGGCAACGCGAACAATCGCATCGCTCGGGCGATGCCGCGGCTCTTGAGACGCTCGCCGGTCATCTCGATGAGCAGGCGTCCAGTACCTTTGGCGGTCGGACGGGCGCACACCAGCTCCAGCGTCGCGATGTCTGCATCGATGGTGCAGACCACGAAGCCGTGCACCTGGAAACGTTCGCCGTGCCGGCGTGTGTGGCGCGCCCCCGTGACTGCCCTCGGGGTCAACCGCGCCATGCCGAAGTTCAGTCGGTTCACCGTCTCGGTGATGTACTGGGCCGTCATGCAGGACTTGCACACGTCGTAGCCCGCCGTCTTGAGCTGCTCTTTCATGTGCTGGACGTTGTCCGAGGATGCGTCGAATTCTACGATTTCGTCCATGGATATATGTGTGGAAACTTCTGGAGACTGTCTTTGCACAGGCGGTGGTGAGTCACATGTCGACGACGGGTCACCCGATGTCAGATGCCGAGTGACACTCAGGGCTCCGCCGCTCGCATTTTCGCATTCTATATGTGCAGGGGCATGCGCATGCACGCCCGAGAATGCCTCGCGGAGGCATCCCTATTTCATTGCGCCATGGACGCCCAGCTCGTCGCCCTTCAGGGCAAACTGGCAGATTCCGGCCTGGCCCACCTGTTCGATGATGACTGGGAGACGGGGCGACAGCCCAACGGCCGCGTGTGGATCCGCCACCCCGTGCACACTCGGAAGCGGAAGATAGAGGGCATGGGGCGCGAGGCGCTGAAGAAACTGAAGGCACCCGATGACGAGGGCGCGGAGGAGGGGGCATCCGGCAGCTCCGCTGCGGCCGATGAGCCGGTGTACTGCGACGACGCGGAGGCGAGCGAGCTGGAGCGCATCAGGGCCCTGCTGCGCAGCATGAAGATGAAGGAGGAGCACATCGCGAGGGTCGGCGTCAAGAACACCCGCGGCGGCATGCTGTACATCCACAAGACGGACGTCATGGACTACAGCGCTTTCATGCAGCGCTGCAAGGTGAGTAATCCCGAGGACTTGCTTGCCCATGGCAAGATAGCAGCAGCGGCTGACGCATCTTGTCACTCCGTCGCAGATCGTCATCGAGCTGCAGGACCGCGACGACAACCTGCTGGTTCCCGGCGAGCGCGTCCCCTACGTCGAGCCCGTCCTGGTGGAGGACGACGGCTTCGAGGTCGCCGAGCCCGACGAGGTCCCCGCGCCGGCCGCCCCCGTGCCCGCTGCGACCCACGCCTCCGCCGAAGACGCCGCCCTCGAGGCCTGCCGCCGCAAGGCCGAGAACGACCCCCTGCTGAAGCTCTTCTTCAGCACGTCCCCGCTCAGCTTTGTCGACGCGTCCTCTTTGAAGCGCTGCGACCTGACCTCGGACGAGCTGTTCTCCAAGAAGCAGCACCTCGGCTTCAAGGCGCCTGCGCGCTCCGGCAAGACGCCCGCCATCACCTTCAGCATGCTGCGCGACATGCTGCAGCGCCGCGCGGTGCTGCTGTTCACGTGCCAGCCCTCCAACAACAGCTACGTCAAGGCAACGGACGCGCTGCGCGACCAGCTGTACGCGACGCTCGGCGTGCCCAGCACCGTCGAGTTCTTCACCGTCAAGGACCTGCGGGAGCGCCGCGAGCGCGTCCTGGCGGCCTTCCAGACCGGCCGCCGGGTGGTGCTGTGCCTGCGCTTCGACATCGCGCACATCAAGCTGTTCTCGCCGCCTGGAAAGGAGCCGTTCAAGCTGCCGCCCGACACCGCCGTGTACATGGACGAGCCGCAGAACAAGATGACGTTCAAGACCATCGTCGACGAGGCCGACGCCGAGGAGGTGCGCTTCGCCAAGCAGGCCGTGGACGGCTTTTACGCCTTGGGCGTGGACCGGTGCCTGATGCGCGCCGTCAGCGCCACCCTCATCGACTCGCCGTACTGGCTGCAGCAGCTGTGCGGCGAGGGCGCGGCCTTCACGATGCTGACCGAGGACATCGACAAGCTGAAAGCGCGCCGCTTCGAGCAGCTCTGCGACAACTACACCTTCACCGCCATGGACAACGACAAGCCGTACTTCTCCAAGAAGTACAAGTACGGCCTGTGCGTGACCGGGACCAACCGCACCAGCATGGAGGACTGGCACCCCACCATCCGCAGCGTGTACAAGGTGTTCCACATCCCGCCGCCGTCGCTTTTCTACGGCTACGCCGTGATGGAGGCAGGTGGGTGCTCCTCCTCCCCGTCCGTTGCGCTGTCCCGCCTGCCCAGACAGAATCTGAGTCCGCTTTTGCTTTCCTCCTTCGCAGGGATGACGGCGGTCAACACGGACGAGGGCATCATCAACCGCGCCGAGGTGTTTGCGCGCGCCGCGCCCAAGGGCATCCACATCCTGGACAGCGGCGAGACCGAGGTGGTGCACTGCGTGTACGACGCCGTGACCGACACGGTGGCGCGCTACCAGTACGTGGGCCTGCCGCTGTCCATGGTGCGGGCGGACATCATCCTGCGTCACGGCTACCCCATGAACACGCCGTGCGGCGTGTACTCCACGCGCATGATGCAGGGCGGCGAGGACGTCGTGATGCCGCTGTCCACCTTCGAGGCGTGGATCCGGCCGGGCGCGCAGGAGGGCGTCGACCACGTGGAGCTGAACATCCGCGGCCCGCGTCAGGACATCATCCAGCGCAAGCTCAAGTTCGGCGAGTGGATGTGGGGCGAGGTGGCCACCGCCCACAACGGCGTGCGCCGCGGGTACTTCCGCCTGGCGCGCCGCGACGGCCGCGTGTACGCCGTGGTCAAGGAGTACGACTACGAACGCGCGGCGGAGGAGGGCTTCCACCTGGACCAGGTCGAGGAGCCGCGGGAGATCGGGTACCAGCTGGACTTCTCCGCGGGGAGCGTCGCGGCGCGCGCGGCCGTGCTGCTCGGCCCGCTGACCGACATCCTGCTGTGGGCGTCGCAGTCCCGCAACATCCAGGACCTGCTGCAGGCGCTGGAGCGCTGCAACACGCACAACACCTGCCTGACGGCGCTCCCCAAGGCCCGCATCGTGGCGCTGTTCCAGTCCTTCCTGCGCGTCCTCAACCACGGCCTGGCGCAGCAGCAGGTGTTCGACCAGGGCGCGGCCTACAACACCGAGGAGGCCGAGTACTTTGGCGACTTCGACGTGCCCGTGCTGTACACCGACGGCAGCAAGAAGGTGCGCCGGGCGCCCGGGCCGCACAACCTGCTGACAAAGGCGCCGGTGTGCCACATGGCGGACCGGAAGGTGTTCCGCGCGGAGCTGTCGCGCGCGCAGGAGGTGGTCAACACCCAGCCGGTGGACCTGAAGAGCCCCGAGGACAAGTGCAGCTCCGGCGCCGGCTCCGACGCGGCCGCCGCGGGCTCGAGCGCGGGGGCTGCTGCTGGTGGTGTGCCGGCGACTCCGCAGCCCAAGGAAGTACCGAAGCGCAAGCCTCGCGACGACCGCATCACCCTGCTCAACGAGGACCTCGCCGTCAAGCACCCTGACCTGCGGGACAAGTACGGCGTCTACAGCAGCAGCTTCGCGTACAACGTGCGGCGCCACCTGCCGACCGACTACGACGCCCTGCCCGTGGTCAACAGGCTGGTGTTCATCGAGCTGGAGGAGGGCGCGGACGTCACGGCCGCCGTGCTCGCCAAGCAGGCGCAGCTGCTGAAGGTGCCCGTCGCCGACCTGACCGCGGGCGGCTGGAGCGTGCAGAAGGTGACGACCGGCACGCTGCAGGCGAGCGGCAGCACGCACCCCGGCAACTGGAGCCTGGAGGCGCAGAGGGGGAGCAACCGCGCGCTGCTGTACCACGAGGTGTCCTCCCGCGGCGACGGCGCACGGGGCGTGCTGAGCATCCTGCTGACGCGCCCGATGAAGAAGGCGGCGCCGCTGTGCCCTCCTCCCTACATCTTCATGAAGTTCAGGGCGCTGGAGGAGGGCGAGGGGCGCGAGGTGAGGGCGGTGGGCGTCGACATCTGCCGCGTGGACGCGGTGGCCGCTGCTGCACCCCCTCCTGCCGGCGGTGTGTCGGCCATGGAGCTGCTGCGGATGGTCTGCCGCGACCCCCGCTCGCGCGGGTTCGAGGGCTCATACAAAGCCTTCACCCTCAAGGCAAAAGAGCTGTTCCCGACGGAGTTCGCTGCGGCTGTGAAGCGCCGTGAGCACAAGAAGAATCCTGGAGCCATCTTCTTCCAATCCAAGTTCAACGAGTTGACGGTCCCGTTGAAGAGGAAGGATGGCGAGGAGGAGCGCCCTGCATTGTTGCAGGCTCGTCACGAGGCAGATGGGAACCGCATGGTCACCGTGTGGAAGGTGCTGTGAGGGTCCACAGCGGAGGATACCCCATCAGCCATGCGATCCAGGCTGGATTGAGACGTACTTCACTGATGTCCCCGTTGTAATGGGTCTCTCTCTCGTACAACACCTGGTCGCTTAGAGTCTTCGCACACCTCTCTGTGCGACGCCTGCAAGGCCCCTGTGCACTGTGCGTGGGCGTCGCCCAACCCTGCCTGTGGTGTATGTGCCCATCCGGGTAAACCAACGTCAGCCGAGGCAACCTCGAGGCAGGCATCGGAGGTGCCGGACGTCCCAACACTTCGGCGCACAGTTTGTAAGCGGCGCACCGCACGCAGGCAGGCACCACCGAGTTGCCCATCATGGCCCTCCGCTGTCCGTACTCCCTGCACACAACGGATTCGGCTGGCCGCGGCAGCACGCGAGGGCAGGGCTCGGCCTGCCACAGCTTCGCGCTCGCGGCAGCGTCGAATCGCACCCCCGCCGCCAGCAGGGCTGCCAGGTCATCCCGGGATTTGTAGGCCATGCCGAACCACCGCCGGCGACGGTGGGGCGCCCCCACGTCCATGGCCGCCACGATGCAATCTACAAAGTGCGGGAACCCGGCGCGCACGCAGGCGGACTTTAAAATTTCGAGCCCCCGAAATCGAATGGCCGATGAGTTTTCCATGAACAGGACGCGCACGTCGGTGCCCTTCAGCTGTTTGAGCAGGTGAAAGATGATGCCCGACCGCGTGTCCGTTATGCCGATGGTGCTGCGCGTCATCGGGCTGATGTCCTGGCAGGGGAAGCCGCCCGTGACGATGAACGGGTCGAGCTCTTTGATGCGTTGGGTCGTCAGCTCTGCGACGTCGTCGATGATGGGCGCCCGGTGCAGCTTCCGGTGCTTCATGTTTTCCTTCAGCACTGCCTGGCAGTAGGGGTCGCGCTCGCAGTACCCCACGGTGCGGCAGGCGTCGTGCAGGGCGTAGGAGAAGCCGCCCACGCCTGCGAAGACGTCGAGCATGCGGGGTTTGTCGTTTCGCTTTGCCATTACTCATACTCTCGGAATTTACACCGAGTCCGCTTCTCAGAAGCTATGTCGGCCACGGAGCTGCTGGTGAAGTTCTGCATGGACCGTCGCGCGCGGGGCTTCGAGGGGACCTACACGGATTTCGTCAACAAGACAGAGGAGCTGTTCCCGATGGAGTTCCACGCGGTAGTGGAGCGTCGCAAGGACAAGAAGAAGCCTCGTGACATCTTCTTCCAGGCCAGGTTCTACGAGCTGACCGTCTCGGTGATGAACAAGGATGGGGAGGTGGAGCGCCCCGTACTGCTGGAGGCGAGGCAGAAGTGGGAGGGCAACCGCACGGTCACCGTGTGGAAGGTGGTGGGGGCGGCGAGTTAGAAGTGGGAGGGCACCCCATGGTCACCGTGTTGTGAGCGTCCAGTGTGGAGGGTATCCCATCAGCCATGCGATCCAGGCTGGATTGAGTCGCACTGTACTGATGTCCCCGTCGTAATGAGTGTACCTCTCGTACAATACCTGGTCGCTCAGGGTTCGTGCACACCTATCCGTGTAACGCCTGCATGGCCTTTGTGCACTGTGCGTGGGCGTCGCCCAACCCTCTTTGATGACCTGTTTTCCTGAATATATCAAAGTCAGCTGAGGCAACCTAACGGCAGGCAACACCGGTCCGGGACGCCCCAGCGCCTGGGCGCACAGTTTGTGGGCGGCGCAACGCACGCACGCTGGCACCACCGAGTTGCCCATCATCGCCCACCGCTGTCGGTACTCTCTCCTCATGGCGGCTTCGGCCGGCCTCGGCAGAACGCGCGGGCACGGCTCGGCCTTCCACAGCTTCGCGCTCGCGGCCGCGTCGAACCGCACCCCCGCCGCCAGCAGGGCTGCCAGGTCCTCCGGCGATTTGTAGGCCATGCCGAACCACCGCCGGCGACGGTGGGGCGCGCCCACGTCCATGGCCGCGACGTTGCAGTGAACAAAGTGCGGGAAGCCAGCTCGCACGCAGGCGGGCTTCAACGTGTCCAGCCCCCGAGTGCGGATGGCAGCAGAGTTCTCCATGAACAGGACGCGCACGTTGGTGCCTTTCAGCTGCTGCAGCAGATGGAAGATGATGCCCGACCGCGGTCCCTGTATGCCCTCGGTGCTGGTGGTCATCATGCTGATGTCCTGGCAGGGGAAGCCGCCCGTGACGATGAAGGGGTCGAGCTCTTTGATGCGTTGGGTCGTTAATTCTTTGACGTCTTCCACGATGGGCGCGCGGTGCAGCTTCCGGCGCTTCATATTTTCTTTCAGAACCGCCTGGCAGTAGGGGTCGCGCTCGCAGTAGGCGACGGTGCGGCAGGCGTCGTGCAGGGCGTAGGAGAAGCCGCCGACGCCGGCGAAGACGTCCAGCAGGCGGGGTTTGTCGTTGCTGCGCTTTGCCATTATTCATACTCGCAGAATTTACACCGAGTCCGCTTCTCAGAAGCCCGTTGCAGACGGTCGAGCCATGCCACCGTCAGCCGATGCAGCACCAGCAGCCCCATGATGGACGGGCGAACCATGCCCCGTTTCACGGCACCGAGCCTTTAGACGCCCACGCCGTCGTCGAGCCACCGCCGCACGACGTCCTCGAACCCCTTGAAATACACCCGATACCGCTCCTGGATGTGCTCGGTCAGCCCCGCCTGCTCCGTCTCGCAGGAGCTGCCGTCGATGATGGCCCTCATGAAGTCCTCGGCGCGCCCCATGCACACGACCCACACCGGCTTGCCCGTCTGCGCGGGCAGCGACAGGTACTTGCGCTCCGCGCCCAGGATCTTCTCGTGCGCGGTCCCGGGCGTGTACAGCGTCCCCATCTTGACCTCGAGCAGCAGGTGCGGCAGCGAAAAGTCCGGCACGATGCTGCTCCGGCCGTCGGGGCGCGGATACCGGCGCTGGCGGACGATGTCGGCGTCGTCGTGGCCCATCAGCAGCAGCAGCTCGTGCATGGCGCGCTCCCCGACGGCGCCGGAGCACTGGCGGGGCGGCGCGCGGCCGCCGTCGTGCATCCGGCGGTGCAGGTCCTTCAGGAAGGCGTCCTCTACCTCCTTGCATCTCTTGGGGTCCACGCCTTGGAACAGTGGCGCCTTGCTTTTCAGGAACAAGTACTCGAGCGTCCGCACGTCGTTCAGCAGACGCAAGGGCGTGCGGCCATCGTAGGCGAGCGCGCGCGCGTGCAGGCGGGCGGGCAGCAGGGCGCAGGCGTCCATGTGGTTTCCCCATGGTGTCGGAGTTTGTTTATGGATGCTCGCGAGCAGGACCCTAGCAACCTATGGTCGCGAGCCTCGTTGCTCGTAACAGCGCACGAGCTCGCCGCGCCCCATGGAGTTTTGGCGCGCGGTGTCCCGGCTCGACGCGAAATCGATGGCGCGGATGCGCTCCATGAGGAGCTCCGCGTCGATGCGGCTGCGGACGAAGTGCCAACTCTTGGGACGCAGCTGGCTCAGGCCGTCGGTCACTATCTCGCCGCACCGGCCGCCGTAGGCGCGCACCGCAAAGTCGGCCCCCATGGGCGGCGTGGGCTGGCCCGCGGCGTCCTTCGGACCGTAGGGCAGAAAGTCCCAGTGCGGGTGCGACGTCGGCAGCTCGTCAGGGGCGCGGGCCGGGACGTCGGTGCGCTTTTCCCATATCTGGAAACAGCACTTGGCCATCATGCGCGGCGTGAAAGAACAGGGGGCCGTGGGGATGTCCTCGTCGTGCACCAGATGGAACCGCATGTCCAACCGATTCTGCACGCTTACTCTTCGGAACGTCCTGGGCACGATGAAAGCTATGACGTCCGCCCATCGGGCGGCGTGATTGAAGAACTTGATGGCCATCGAGCTCACGCGTCCGAAGGGGGGGTTGCCGATGACCAGGATGTCGGACTGGTGGTCAGCGTCGGCGGGGGCGTACGTCAGAAAGTCTTTGGAGACGACGTCGGGATGGTCGGGAGCGATGTCGATGCCTACGAGTCGTCGTGAGCGATGAACCAGTCGGTCCAAGAAGGAACCGTTTCCAGCGCTGGGCTCTATCACGAGCCCCCATCGCTCCCACGGATAGAGCTCGCCGACGCGGTCGATGCACCGCTGGGCGACCTCTGGGACGGTGTAGAACTTGTCCAGGCTGGGCATGCGCGGAATGCGGACGGGAGCGTTTATGTGCGCACTGCGCCCGCCGGGACCGGCCGCGTACATCATAAACTGGAATCGACAGCGGGAACACCATGGACGCGGTCGGCGATGCATTGGGTCGGCTGTCTTTGGCGGAACCGCAACGGGTGGCAGAGCTCAAGAGACGTCTCGCGCGCAAGCGCTGCGATCACGCTCTTGGCATCCTGAAGGAAGCGTCTCTCAAGGATGCTCACGTGTACTGCGTGGTCAACGGTCTGTCCGCGCAGCAGTACGGAACCTTGCTGGAGCGCTACATCATCACCAGATACGGGTTCGAAAAGAACCGCGCGTCGCGATGCAACGGCGACTGCCGCAAGGACGGCGTCGACTACGAAATCAAAGCCTCGCTCGGCGGCGTGACCCACGCTCGGTACAACTATGTGCAGATACGAATCGCACACAGCGTCGCCTACTACCTGCTGACGGCCTTCTGTCTGACGGAGGACAACGTCGAGGAGGAAGGCGAGCTGTACGTGTTCAAGCTGTCCAAGAGCGACATGCGGCAGCTGATCCTCGCCCACGGCTCGTACGCTCACGGCACGACCCGCGAACACGCCCGCATCACGAAGGAATCGCTCGAAGACCCGGACAGCACGAAGGAATACGCCGTGCGCGCGGCGTACGGCAGCGCGTGCTGGAAGCGCCTGCTGCCCTTTCGAATCGCAGAGGCCGACCTGTTGTAGTACGTTTTTCATATCAGATACAGCCGCCGCACGCCCTCGCGGCCGCCCACCGCGCACAGGTACGCCCCGATGAACAGCCCCGTGCCCGCGACCTGCTCCAGGGTCGCGGGGCGCGAGGGCAGGTCGGTCGCGAACATGACGTACAGGAAGGGCAGCAGGTGGAACGCGACATCCACCGCGAAGCGGCTGGCGCCCGTCAGCACGATGTCGTTGGACAGCCGGTAGGCCCGAGGGTGCACGAACGTCAGGTGCGCGGACAGGAACAGCACGATGCTCACGAGGCAGGGCAGGTCCAGCACGCGGTCGGCGCCGGGCACGGCGAGCGCCACCAGCACCCAGGTCGTGAAGTAGTGCGACGGCCACGGCCACGCGGGGCGGTGGTCGGTCATTTGTTGGCGGTCCACAAAAAAAATCGATTTCGCTGCGTCGGGTCGGTCCAAGTCCCAACCTCTCTCTGGGTCTTTACGGCAATTTACGGAAATGGAGCGCCCCTCGCGCCGCATCCGCAGCATCCGCATGACCGAGGAGACGACGACTCCTCCTCCCGAACAGGCGCCCGCGCAGACGCAGGGGCTGGCGGTGCCCCCGAAGCCTCGCGAGCGCCGGGCGCGGCTGTGGGTCGCCCTCCTCCTGCTGGCTGCTGCCTGTTGCGCCTCGCTGGCTTGGTGGGCGGCGGCGCAGGCCGTGCGCGGCACCGGCGCAGACATCAACGACGTGGTCGTGGCGCTCGGCGTGAGCCTCATCGGCCACCTCGTGGACTGGGCGACGGAAGTGCCGCACGGCATCGCCCTGGCGATGGTCGCCGTCTCCGCGGTGCTGCTGAAACTCGCCCTGATGATGCGCAGGACGCCGCCGACGCTGGCGGCGACGGTGCATGACGTGCCCGCCGCGACGCTGGCGGCCGCGCGCGCCATGCTGGCGGCGCAGCAGGATACCGCGGCGCCCACCCGCGCCCGGACCCTCAAAGAGGTCGCGCTCCTGACCGAGGAGCTGAGCAAGTACCGTGAGGGCCACGTCGACGCGGGCGTGGTCATGCAGGGCAACGACGTCGCCCTGCTGCCGCTGCTGCTGGCGCTGATGCTGCACCCTGCCATGCGGGCGGCGCACGCGGACCCTGCGCTGCGCCTGAAGGCCGTCGAGGAGCGCCTGCCCGCGGAAGGGCTCAAGGTGCCGCGCCACGCCCTGCTGAGCATGGTGCGTCTGGCGCTGCTGTAGCGCCCGCGGAGGTTTAAGGCTCCACGGCGCCATTGTTGTTATCATTCATTCGGATGGAGCGGGAATTCATTCGCGCGTCCGCATCGACAGACCAGGACTCGTCCATGCCAGAGGTCGGACGCAAAGTTCCAATCACCAACAAGCCCATGGCAGCGGCATCAGCATCAGCATCGACAGAGCAGGACAAGAAACCGGAGGTCCGACCCTATCCCGGAAAGGAGTATGCTCCCGTCGTGCGGGAAACGTTTCTGCAGTGCGCCTACGAGAGCGTCGAACAAGAGCCGGAGTCGGAGTCGGAGTCGGAGTCGGAGTCGGAGCCGGAGTCGGAGCCGGAGCCGGAGTCGGAGCCGGAGCCGGAGCCGGAGCCGGAGCCAGTCACAGTACCCGAGGAAGCAACACAGCAGGACGAAGGCACGGCGCAGGATACCCCAGAATACACCCAACACCAAAACCAAGAACAAGGATGGGTCGATAATCCCAAGGACGACGGCCTGACCCTGCGGCTGACGCTCGACGTGCACCTGCCGACGGCCGCGGTCTCCTGCCTTTCTCTTTTTGCGGCTGCAGTCGCGGCTGGGGTCATCGCCGCCACCGGCATAAACGCGGTCTGCTTCACCCGATGAATCCGTGCACAACCATGGTCCTCGTTCTAAACCTGGACCTGGACCTGGACCTGCGCTGCATCGTCGTGTGTGTGGGCATCGCGGCGGCATCCGCTGCTGCCGCGTCGTTTGTATGAGACCCGCGCATTACCAGGGAACAACAAACACCGCGCTCTCTACGAGGCAGTCCCGTTGCCGAACACCGCCTCCCACTGCTCGCGGCTCTGCTCCAGCGAGCGCTGCACGCCCTGCACCGCGCCCAGCAGGCCCGTGACCATCGGCCACACAAAGTCGTGGACGAACGAGGACGCGCGCGCGGCCGTCTCGGGATGCAGGACCTGAAGCGCCCCCAGCAGCATCAGCACGTCCTGAGTGACCGCCCAGCAGGTCACGGGGTGCATGACCAGCAAGACGGCCGCCAGCGCGAACCAGGGCTCCGCGCCCACGAAGACCGCGACGATGACGAACAGGCCCAAGAGCTTGACCAACTCGCGAAGGCGGCCAAAGATTCCGACCATGGTGGCAGAGTAGTAGTAGCTGACAAGTACGACCGATGGGCTGGACTGACGGCGCTGTGAAAATGAAATCGTTTTTTTTATTTGGGCGAAAACCGCTCGCCTAGGACCCCGACGAGGACCAGGGTAGCGACCATCACCACGCCCGCAACGACGTAAAAGCAGGCTCGGCAGCCTTGCAGACACAGCGCCGCGGCCGCGGCCTCGGCGTCTCTCATCGGTAGCGGCGCTTCCACGTACACGACGGCGATGCGGTTGCGGCAGCACGGGCACGAGGGGGACGGCGCCGCGGCGTGACGACAGACGTAGGCGACGTGCTTCTGGATGCAGGCCGCGTGGAAGGTGTGGTCGCAGGGCAGCGTGACGATGTCGGAGTCCTGCGCTTCGACATCGTGCAACGGTTCCAAGCAGATGGGGCACTCTTCAGGCATGACGGCGGTGGCACGTCGGGCGTGCATGTGTGACTGTCACAGGCCTACTGGATGGTCGTCTTTAGTAGGACGCGTCCCAGCCGTTGAGCAGCACCAGCGGCGCGTCCAGCAGATGCCTGGTCGAGCTGGGCACCCACCCCAGCGCCACGACGACGCCCGCCATGGCCGCGAGGGTCGCGAGGTGGGGCGCCGCGGCGCGCAGGCCCCGCCCGTGGACGACCACGTCGTGCAGCAGCATGATGGGCACCATCATGAGGAAGAGCACGGCGGTGCCGAGGCCCTCGCGTCGGTACTTGGCGCGGTGTTCCGGGTCCTGGGATATGGGGAGGGACGTGTACACGACCGCGCCGTAGAAGAGCAGCAGCGCGGCGCCCACGGCCGCGTTGACGTAGATGCCTTTGATGCGGTGGTGCAGCAGCGCGTGCAGCCCCTCGTGGCCGGTCAGCATCGCCACGCCGTGCAGGATGGAGTAGACGCCGAACAGCAGCATCGCGACGTGCAGCGCCTTGCCCGCCAGGGTGCGGTCCGACGACACGAAGGGCCGCAGCCACGGGAACCGCGCGACCCAGGCCTCGGGGTGTTTCGAGACGACGCTCACGTAGCCGACGAAGAGCTTGAACAGACCGTACGCGATGAGCAGGGCGCCGAATAACAATGACGACGCGCTCATCCTGGCGATGGTATACTATATGGTCTCCAATTTCCCTGCCATCGCCGTGACCAGCGCCCGGAGTTCGGCGTTGTCCTGCTCCAGGCGGTCGAGGCGACGGGTCTGCTCCTGCAGCCGCCGGTCCAGCTCCTGCACCGCCGCGCAGGTGACCGTGAAGATGGCGTCCTTGTTCACGCTCAGCTGGTCGTCCACGCAGCGGCCGTACACCAGCATGGCGTCGGGTTCCGTGTCCCATGCCATGTCCTCCTCGAAGGTCAGGTGCACGGTGCCGTTGGTCTTGACTGTCACTGAGGCAACAGTGCCATCCAGCTTGACCTGGTCGAGCGTCACCACGCGCACACGTTCGCCGGCCGTTGGCATCGCTGTCACGCGCGCGTCCGGCAACAACGTGGCCGCCGGCTGATACGCGATGGTGCGGGCGTCTACCACATGCGCTACCTTGGTCAAGATGTCAGGGATGAAAGTGGGCGCGTCGACGTTGACTGCCTCGGGCAGCACGCCCTGCACCTCCTGCGCGATGAAGCCTAGGGACGACGGGGCACCCTCTGTGCCGATCCACTGAAATGTGACCGGTCGAAGCGCGCGCAGCTGAGATAAGGCATCATGAGCTTGGATAGTTTGCACTTGAGTCTTGAGACGAGCGTCGGATACCGCAAACAGCTCCCCTTCCATGTAAATGCTCCCTCTCACGACGAGAAGCATGGTGTGAGCACCACCGTTGGTGCCGCCTCCGTTGTTAGTGGAGACGTTGAACGTTTTGAACCCCCCCGACCACGACACGTTGGTTCCGTCCAAAAGAATGGACAACTGACCGTCATGATTCAGGTGCATCAGGTCGGTGTTGTCGCGATTCCGCCACACGTGCCAGTCGCCCGTCTTGTAATAGCTGTGGCCGTTGTTGGCAAAATACAGACGTTCCCTCCCTCCGCTGGTGTGGAAGACATCCGGATAGAACGTCAGGCTCGCGTTGTCGTTGATGACGAAGATGTCCGTCCCGTTGTTGTTGCGGAACACGAAATCGTTCCCAGTCTTGAAGTACGTCGTGCTTTGGTAAGCGAAATAGAAGCGTTCGTAGTTTTCGCCCGACCTGTGCCATACGTCCCAGGACCAATTCACTGTCGTGGGGGTTGGGATGGATATGCCCGCGGTCGAGGCGCTGGTGATGCGGCCCGTCGAGTCCACGGTGATGACGGGGATGGCGCTGCCGTTGCCGTAGCTGCCCGGGCTGACGCCCGAGTTGGGGACGGACACGCCCGTCGTCGAGGCGTTGGTGATGCGGCCCGTCGAGTCCACGGTGATGACGGGGATGGCGCTGCCGCTGCCGTAGCTGCCCGCGCTGACGCCCGAGCTGGGCAGGCGCGCCGAGGACAGCGTCCCCGAGAGGTTGCCGGCGTTGTTGTAGTAAGACCCGGTCTGGCCCGCCAGGTACTGAGCGTTCAAGTTGTTGACCTGAGTTGTCGAGGACACGGCCAGGGCGTTGGCGGTCACCGTGCCAGTGACCCGCGCCCCGCCGGTCACGTCGAGCGTGAAGGCGGGGCTGGTGGTGCCGATGCCCACGTTCCCTCCCGACTGCACGGTCATGATCGTGGCGGTGTCGTAGCTTCCGTGAGCCATCTGCAAGTCCAGGCGCGTGCGGGAGTTGATGCCGTTGTTCTCCCAGCGCGACAGCGCCCAGGTGGCGCGCGCCGCCCAGGCCTGACCACCGGTGCCTTGGCGACACAGGTGGAGCACGGGCTGGGGGTCGTTCAAGACCGAAGCGCTCGTCGTGGTCTGCTGGGTCAGCGTAGCCACCGCGGTGCTGTGGTTGAAGCCGTTGCCGTCGATGACGATGTTGTTAACGGTCAGCGGGCTGGAAGGAGCGGTCGTGCGCACGCCGAACGTCCCGTCGCTGTGCACGCGCGCGTACTCGGTGTTGCCGATTTTGAAGGTCAGCGACTGGCCGCTCGCCGAGTTGACGACGGTGTCGCCCGACGTCCCTTGGTACAGAGCGAACGCCGCGTTCACGGACGCGGCCAGCGCCTGGTTGACGATGAACACGTTGGTGCCGCCGGTGGTGACCAGCGTTTGCCCCAGGCGCATGGAGGCGCCCGTCACGTCCAAGGCATACGTAGGTGCCGTGTTGCCAATCCCCAAGCTTCCTCCAACGTAAACGTTTCCAGTCGAACGCAAGACGCCTGTGACATCCAGCTTGTAAGAGGGGGTCGCGTTGCCGATGCCCACGTTGCAGCCCGTCACGGTGAGCGCCTCCGTCAGGCCCGTGTACACGCGCACGGGGTTGGCGTTGCTGTGCCCGATGAAGGTGTCGGCGTTCAGGGAGGGATTGAGGTACACCGCGCCGCCGTTGCTGGCGCCCGCGTACCGGGTCACGTTGGCGGCGTCCACCGTGACCAGCGACCGTTGGGAGCCGGTGCCGGCCAGCAGCGTCGCGAGGCCGGAGGAGGCGTTGTCGAAGAGCAGGGCGGAGGTGGCGCGGGCCGTGCCCGTGACGTCCAGGTCGTAGGCGGGCGCCGCGTTCTTAATGCCCACGCGATTGGTCGTGTCCAGCGTCACGCCAGCCGTGTTGAACGTGACGATGCCTCCGGCCGTGCCCGTGGGTGCGTTCAGAATTCTCAGCTTCCCGTTGTTCTTGACCAGCTGCACCGGCGTCACTCCCGTGCTGCCGTACCGCCACGCCGATCCATCAAAGTACGTGTCGTAAGACTGCGCCACGTTGTCTGCGTTCAAGTTGACCTGTTGGTAGATGGGCGCGGTGTTGGAGCCGTTGTACACGGCGATGTGGGAGGCCGCCATGCTGTTGCTGGCCGCCGCCGTCAGCACCAGGCCGTTGGCGGTCGGCGCGCCTGACAGGCCGGCCGTCTGGCCGTTGCCGATGTAGGTCACGCCCGTGGCGCGGGCGGCGCCGGTGACATCCAGCTTGAACGCGGGCGCGGTGTTGCCGATGCCCACGTTGCAGCCCGTCACGGTCAGCACCTCCGTCAGGCCCGTGTAAACGCGCGTCGGGTTGACGTTGCTGTGCCCGATGAAGGTGTCGGCGTTCAGGGAGGGATTGAGGTACACCGCGCCGCCGTTGCTGGCGCCCGCGTACCGGGTCGCGTTGGCGGCGTCCACCGTGACCAGCGACCGCTGCGTGCCCGAGCCGGCCAGCAGCGTCGCCAGGCCGGAGGAGTTGTTGTTGAAAAGGAACGCGGAGCTGGCGCGGGCGGTGCCCGTGACGTCGAGGTCGTAGGCGGGCGCCGTGCTCTTGATGCCCGTGTTCCCCGCGATGTAGGCGCTGCCGTCGGAGCCCCGCAGGCTCATCAGCAGCGCCTCCGCGGAGTTTTCGAACACGAACCCCCAGTTGACGCCGCTGGCGCAGCGCAGGCGCACGGCGTGGGACGCGAAGTTGTGGCCGGCCACGGCCGTGCCCGTTGCCAATGACTTGGACGCTCCCGGCGTCGACAGGTACATCCCCCAATCGGAGTTGTTGATGTCCCAGATGTAGATGCCTCGGTTGGACCCGCCGTCCTGCAGCCCCTGCACGCTGATTCTGCTGCCGCCCGTGCAGCGCAGGGTGCCCGTCAGGTCAAGCTTGTAGGTCGGCGCCGTCGTGCCGATGCCCACGTTGCTGCCCGTCACCCGCAGCACCTCCGTCAGGCCCGTGTACACGCGCGTCGGGTTGACGTTGCTGTAGCCGATGAAGGTGTCGGCGTTCAGGGACGGGTTCAGGTACACCGCGCCCCCGTTGCTGGCGCCCGCGTAGGTGGTCGCGTTGGCGGCGTCCACCGTTACCAGCGACCGCTGGGAGCCGGAGCCGGCCAGCAGCGTCGCGAGGCCGGCGGATGCGTTGTCGAACAGCAGTCCGTCGGTCGCGCGGGCGGTGCCGGTGACGTCCAGCTTGTAGACGGGAGCCGTGTTGCTGATGCCCACGTTGCCGGCGCCCGTGATGTTGAGCACCTTGTCGACGCTGTGCAGTCCCAGCGTCAGGTAATTGGCGGCGGATGCGTCACCATCGTAGGAGAAGCCCACGTATCCCGCGTTTCTGGGAGCGTCGCTGTACCCCAGAACATTGACCAAGGTCTCGCTCGACGCCAGG
>JACCDL011262082.1_pt1 | contig 32503 bp, 38 predicted proteins | sample 7441931 | NCBI WGS metagenome assembly JACCDL01 (sample SAMN15323437, study PRJNA562643) | freshwater metagenome | isolation source: river surface water | place: USA:Blue River Watershed | collected 2017-08-16 | reverse complement strand
TACTAATATAGGAGCAGATATAATTTATGGTTATATTGAAATAAAATGTGTTATGTGAGTTTCAAAATTGATATTATCAATTTTGAAACTTCGCTAACAGTATTGAATTGCAAACTACCCAAATGTGCTAATCCTAAATGTTATAGAGTATATAAATTTTCTAGAAATAGTTTAGATATAAATAATGTAAATTATTGTTGTGGTATGGGGTGTGCTTTAGAATCTTTTAAAAATTGTTCTATTAGTGCAGCTAACTAAGCTTAAACTATCTTAATTAAATAAATGAAAAGTGATTTAATCAAATAATTATATTATTTATAATGTGTGGAATTTGGGCTTTAATTGAAAAAAGCAACACAACTCAAAAGGTTGATATTTCAAAATATTTAGCTGATTTTTGGCAATTAAAACATAGAGGACCTGATAATTCTCATTTTGAAACTTTTAATCAAGTCTATGTTGGGTTTCATCGTTTAGCTATTATGGATACTAGTTATGCTCATAGAGCTAGGAGTAACCAGCCTTATATTTTCAATGATATAGATCGTACTATTGTTTTTATTTGCAATGGTGAAATTTATAATTTTCAACAATTAGATAAAAAATATAATCTTAATATTGGAACGAGTGATTGTATGGTTATTCCTAAATTATATTTATTAGCAAAAGATAATCATGGTAATGAAGATTACCGTAAATGGTTTGATATGATGAAGGATGAAGTTAAAGGAGAATATGCTTTTGTTATGTTTGAATTTGATAATATGAAACAATTAACACGTTATTATGCTGGTCGTGATATGATTGGTATCAGACCATTATATACAGTAGATAAAATAGATAGTAATAATATTGATATGTTTAGTTCAGAAATCAAAGGAATGAGCTCATTTGATGGAAAGGTAATTGAATTTGAACCTGGAACTATATTAATGGTAGAAAAATCACTTTCTTATTATAGTTCTCATAAATATGATATGAAAAAAGATTTATATAATACAATCATTGATAATAATTTAAGTTTTTATAAAAGTAAGGCAAATAATAATAAAATTTTAAATATAGATATTGACACTATCTTACCACAAATTAGAAATGCAATTATTAATAGTATTAAAAGAAGATTACATGCAGATAGACCTATTGCATTTTTATTATCTGGTGGAGTTGATTCATCATTAGTTGCATCTATTAGTGCTAGTATTTTAGGAATACCTATTAGAACATTCTGCTGTGGTATTAAAGGTAGTACTGATATGGTTTATGCTAAAATGGTAGCTGAACATATTGGTTCTAATCATACAGAAGTATTTTTTACTGAAGAAGAAGGTTTATCTGCAATAGATGATGTCATTCGTACTACTGAAACATGGGATATTACTACAATCCGTGCTTCAGTAGGACAATATTTAGTAAGTAAATATATTAGTGAACATACTGATTGTAAAGTTGTTTTAGTGGGTGAAGGACCTGATGAAGTATGTTCATCTTATCTTTTTAATTTCTATGCACCAAATGGGAAAGAATTAGATAAAGCATCAAAAGAATATGTCAGAAACATTCATATGTATGATGGACGTCGTGCTGATAGATGTGTTTCTCGTTGGGGCTTAGAGGCACGTATTCCGTTACTTGACCCTGAATTTATTGAAACTTATTGGAGCATAGAACCTACATTAAGAATGCCAAAAACACATGGTATAGAAAAATATTTATTCAGAAAAGCATTTGATGGATTAAATTTATTACCTGACGAAGTTTTATGGCGTAAGAAGGAAGCATTTTCTGATGGTGTTAGTAGTAAAGAAAGATCGTGGTTTCAAATGATACAAGAACATATTGATAAGAAATTTGAAACTAAAGAATATATTGTACCAACGGAATTTTTTAAACCTCCTACAAAAGAAAGTCAATATTACTTATATAAATTTATTGAATATTTTGGAATTAATAGGGTTAGTGTATTACCTCATTATTGGCAACCAAAATGGACAATTAAATCAGGAACATCGTTTATAGATCCTTCTGCAAGAGTATTAGATGTTTATAATTAAATATTATAAAAATTGAAATTTAAAAATATATATTGATAAATTATATAATATTATGTTTATCATTTGTATACCAAACATAAAACACGATTATATTAATATTGTATCAGATGAATACAATATTAATATTTATAAATCTAATGCTATTTTTACTCACGATTATTATTTGTATAAAATTAATATGAACCTAACATCAAGTGTTTCTTATAAAATTAAATCTTTTGATAATACTGAATATTTAATTTCTACAAATATTGATGCTAATAATAATAATTATATATTGACTTATAAACATATGTATGATACTGGTTTTGCTAAAATATATCATGAAAAAAATGGCGATATTATTATGTTAATTAATGATAAAATTGTAGAAATAGAAGCCTATTAATAACCATTGTTTTATTGATCCACTAAAGTGATAATAATTTAACTAATATTATAAAAATTGAAATTGTTTTTTATTAAAATAATATAAATACTTTATGTCTAATTATCAAGACCGTAAAAGAGAATTATTAACATTTCTATTCGCTAAACCACATGAACAACCTGATTTATTTCGTATTATTATAAATAAAGAATTAATAAGACGAAAAGAACATTTAGAACAACGTCCGCAAGATGAAGAATTAAAAAAATATAATAAGATATTAGATGAAATTATTTATGAAGGAAAATTAAAGGGTATAGAACAACAAACAAAAATATTAAAAGAACAAATGATTGCAACAAGTAATGGAATTAAACATCCTTCTATTATTTCTATTATTGAACGCAAATTGTGTATTATTGAAATGCAATTAGATGTTGGAGTTTATAATATGCTAAATAATGTGAACGTTAAGTTTTATTTTGATATTTAATTTAATTTATTTTTGTGAAAATATAACATTAATCCAACCATTAATGACGCAATTAAAATAGAAATCATTGGCATATTAATTATAGACCAAACTAAGAATGTCATAAGTAATGTTAATATTAATGAACCAAAGAAGCTTAATGAATTATATAATGCTAAGATAATTTGTCCAGGAAGAGCTATTATTTTTAATGGTCCTGGCAATGCTTCTCCTAATTGGACTAAAAATGTTAATGGTGTTACGAGTAATGATAAACCAATAAATAACATTAAAAATGTTCCAATTCTACCTAACCACATTTGAACTTCATTTGAACCTTTCTTTCTATTGATAATTGCTTTTTTTGCTTCTTCTTCAGGTCCAAATTCATATTTATAGATTATCATATCAACTTTATCAGCATCTAAACCTTCTACTTTCATAATTTTCTTATCTGTTGGTATAGCATAAATATCAATAACATAAGCAATATTAGCATCGGTAGGGTTCTGTATAGCATGTGATGATAATTTGTGTTGCATTGCTAAATATTTATAATTAGTATTGTCCATTTCAGTTCCATCTATAAATGGTGGGGCAATTAGTTCGTTTGATAATTCTATTTTATCAGAATCTTTTGTTTTTGTATGTTTATTTGAAATTATATATACATTTTTATATTTCATATCTTCATTTGTAATTTCATAACCATCGATAACTGCGTCTGTAATTTCTTCTGCATCTAATACTGTAACTTCAGTTAATTTTAAATTATTTTTCATTTCATCTTCTAATATTTTTAATTCTTCTTTATTACCTTTATTGTTCGTTTCTGTCATATAAATTATAGGTAACCAACCAACTATTAAAACAATACCAAATATCATACTTGGTATAATTGATGCTATAGACATAATAGCCATATATAATATAAAATATATTTTATAATATTAATTTTTTATTTAATTTTAATATTATTTTTTCAAATGTTGAAGTCATTAAATTATGTTTATTTAATAGTTCTATCAGTTTACATTCTGCGTCTCTATACAATTTAATACTTTTTTCTCTACCATATGATAAAATAATATTTTTATGTTCTTCATCGTCTTCAACATCATTACTATCATCCATTATTTGATACATTAAACCTAAATATTCTCCCATTTTTTTAAAATCATTTATATCTATAGTTGTATTACTATAAATCCCACCTAAAATAAATGAAAATATAAATAATGAACTAGTTTTATAATAAATTAAATCAATACAATTATTATTTGTTGGTATATCTAAATCTAATAATTCACTTATATTATCTTTAAAATCCATCATTTGTCCTACTATTAAATTTTTACCTATTAATTCATTCCATTCAGTTACAATATTCTCCATATATTTTATATAGTTCTCATTTTTAATATTCAATTCTTTTATACCATTAAATAATAATTTAAATGCTTCAGTTATCCCAAACATTGATATTAATATTGCTTGACGCTCACCATACTTTGCAAATGTAGATGGTTTATTTCTTCTTATTAGATCATTATCCATACATGGTAAATCATCTAATACTAAACTTAATCCATGAATTAATTCAATAGAAACGATTGGTTGCCATAAATTAGACGGTTCATCATCTTTATTTTTTAATGTTTCAATTATATGTTTAACAATACCACCTCTAATTCCTTTACCACCTTCTAATGAATATTTAATAATTTCTCTTAATTTAGAATGATTAATGGTATTATAATAATAATTTAAATCGTTTTCTATATATTTTTCAAACATATAATTATATTTATAATATTTATAATTATAAGCGATTTATAATTAACTTTTTTAATAATAATCCATCCACAAGTGAAAAGAAATCATTGAAAAAGTTGATTAATCCCTTACAATTATAATTAACTTTTTAATGATAAATCATTGAAAAAGTTGAAAATTAACATCCTTAATAAAGATATAATTAATTCATGGAGTTAATTAAGACAGATACGAATAACTTAGAACAAAATCAGGCTAAGGGTCGTAAATCTCCTATTAGTCATTTAACGATAAGTATTCCAGAGATTGAAGAAGATGAAAATGACAATATGAATAATTTACTTAAAATTGCAAAGATTTATGAAAGCAAGAATGATATTACTAATATGATTAAATATTATATTAAAGCATCGGAAAAAGGAAATACAACCGCTATGTGTAAATTAGGTCGTTATTATGAAAAAGAAAAAGCATTTGATAAAATGTTTCAATATTATAATCAAGCTATTAATAAAGGTAATGTTGCTGTATTATGTATGTTAGGTAATTTTTATTTGAAAAATAAAAAATATCAAACAATGATGAATTATTATAAAATGAGTATTAATTTGGGTTATTATAATGCAAATATTAATATTGCTAATTATTATAAACATATTGGCAAAATTAATATGATGATTAAATATTACAAGATTGCGATTGATAATGGTAATGTTAATGCTATGTGTCAATTAGCTCAATATTATTGTTCTATAAATAAATTAAATCTTATGAAAAAATATTTTAAAATGGCTGCTGATATGGGTGATGTAAATGCTATGAATCAAATTGCAGATTATTATAATTATTATAAAAAATATGATTTAATGAAGAAATATTATCTGATGGCTGTTGAAAAAGGTAATACTGATGCGATGATTAATCTAGGTAATTTTTATAAAAAACAACAAAAATATGATACAATGAAAGAGTATTATTATATGAGCATTCTTCATAATAATTATAATGGTTATATTAAATTAGGTGATTATTATAAAAATACTAATGATGAAATTAAAATGCTTTTGAATTATAATTTAGCAATTGATAATGGTAAAAATAATGCAATTCCTAAATTAATTTCATATTATTATAATTTAAATAATTTAGATAAATCATTTGAATATATTAAAATGATGATTAGTAACAAAATATATTTAGATTTGAATAAAGAAATCTTAATTAAATATTTTGAAACTATTGATAATGATGATAAGGATGAAATTGATAACTTTTATCAATTTATTAACAATATTAATAAAAATCATATGAATAATATGGAGGAAGAGGATGAAGATGATGAAGATGATGATGATTTGGAAAATAATAATGAAGATGATTTAGAAGATGATATAGAAGATGAGGACGATTATTCTAATTGTTACGATGATACTGAAATTAAGGATGAAGAATTCAATGAATTTAATAATAATAAAACTATTATTGATACTTGTCCTATCTGTATGGATGATGATAAAACATTATATTCTACTCGTTGTGGTAAACATTATATTTGTCTTACTTGTCAGGTTCATCTTCTAAAGGAACGTTGTCCTATTTGCCGACAATAAATATTTATTTATAGTTAATTATAAGCTATAAATTGATCAATAATAACTGGTTCTTTTGTATAGAAAACAGCAATTAAGTTTGAATTATATTTTTTATTATAAACAATTGGAAACACATTATTAATATTTAATCCATGTTCTAATTTTATTTTATTATCAATGCTTTCAATTATTTCTTGTCCAACTTTCAAATAAAAAGGATCAGTCTGATTATTATCAATATATATTTCTAATAATAATTCTCCATAATTACAAATTATAATTCCACCATCTGTAGTTTTAGGCTCATTAGAAATATTCAATTTTAATAAATGCATATTAGATAATGACATTAATTTATTTAAAATAATTATTATTTAAATCAAAAATCAATTTTTTTAAAGAAACTCTTTAATAAAATCATTGAAAATCATATCATTTTTAAGCAATTTTCATTAGCGTCGACGTGTAAATCATAACCGAAGGTTATGATTGGCACTTGACTGTACCATCTGGTGCACACTTAATTTAAGTCCAGATGGTATTCTTTCACTTGCGGATGGTGTTATTAAAGCCGCATGTGGAGGGATGTGGTTGATAACTTGATATAATTAACATCCAAAAATTTTTCTTAATAAAGATTTATTCTTTTTAACATCAACCTCTACATCAATATCCATATTAATAATAGTATGTAATTCAACATCAATATATTCATCCATTTTTTTAAATATTTTATTTACTAAATCTAAATCAAAATCATATTCAACCTTATTTTTAAATTCAGCATTTGGTATATTAATTAATTCATAAGAATTATTTTTGGTAACTTTATATTGAAATATATATGTTTCTTTATTATTTATAACATTTGATATCTTATAACTATCATTATTTTTTGGGTCTATATATATAAAATTATTTAATTCATTTAAATCTACATAATCATAATTTATTCTTTCTAAATGGTCTATTAAATCTATAAATTCACATCTAATGATAATCTTTTCAATTATCTTATCGATTATCTTATTATTTTTCATTATTAATAAAACTTATATTTATTTAAACTTTAATTTTCAATATTATATAATTAATATGAGTTTAATCAATTTTCGTCATTTACCAAAACATACATTCACATCTATTATATTCCCATTTCTTAAAAATTATAACGATGAAATGGGTATATTAGAAAAAGATATCAAAATAGGTGAGTGTCATTTTAATATTAAAAATAATATGGTTTATGATTATAAAATTTCTGAATTAAATAAAACCACACACATTTTTACAAGTATTTCTACAAAGATAGATAAGATTGATTTTAAAATTTATGAACAAATAACAGTAAAAAGAAATCATAATCTAACTAATACGTGTAATTACGTTAATTATTCTGTTAATATTGTTAATTCAAAAGACCATCCTTATATACACTCAATTAAATGTATAGGCCAACCACTTTCATTTGATTTAATTAACTTTTATACTGATGATATAAAACAATTTCATCAAATAATAAATCAAAAAATTGATAAAATAAATATAAAAGAACATAATTAATCTATTTAATGTCGAAAGAAAAAACATTAGATGATAATCATAAATGTTATTGTGAAAAATGCATATGTTGCAAATCAGAACATAATTATTTTTGTGTTAGTATGGATGAATGGTTCGAATGCTTTGAAACATATCCAAATGGACGGAAACAAGGTGATACAGATGGTGGTGGATTATGTTGCGTAATCTGTTGTCCTATTAAATTCCCATTTTTATTATTATGTTTACCTTTTACTTGTTATAATATTTGTCGTAATAAATGTAATAAAACTGAAGATAAAAATTATCTATGTTAATTATAATGACAACATCTGGTATATTTAATCCAGCAACAATGAATCCTGCAAGTATTGTTTTAACATCATCTATAGAAAATTTAACCAATTCCAATTCATTTAATTATATTGATATATTGATTATAATAATTTTTATTATATTAATTGTTTTAATATATCTAAGATTTATGAAATACTTATAATAAATCCAAAAAAATTGATTTATTAATTATTTCATTAATAGATTAGTCTATTAATGAAATTCTTATTAATTTGTCTTATATTTTTTAACAATGTTTTTATAATTTTATCATCTAATGATTTTGAATTAACAAGTGATAAGAAATTTGAAGATTATTCATTATCTAATTTTTTATTTTTAGCTAATTTAAATAATAATAGTTTAATATTAAAAAACTATGATAATACTAATCAATTAAATATTAAATATGAGAATTTTTATGAGGAAAATAAAAATTTAATTGATTATAATAAGATTAACTTTAATTATATATTATATGATGAATTTGATATATATAGAGCTGTACTTACTGTAATGGATACTAATAATATTTATTTTGAAGCATTAAATACAATGTCTTATAGTATCCATAATTATGAACAAAATTCATTAAAAGTATCATTATTTGTAATGAATTACAAATTTCAAGATATAAATAATGAATTTATAATAAATTTATCATTTAATAGTCCAGTTAATTACGATGGAGAATATTATTTGGAAGCAAAAGAATATATTATTGTCTTTTCAGAAGAAGCTCTTTTGGATAACGATAAACAATCAGTTTATATTAAAAGATTTGGAAATAATTTTTATATTAATTTTCCATCTTTTAAAGATTATTTGTTATTTAATTATACTATATATTATAATAATTATAATTAAAGTATTATTTTTTATTATTATAATTATAATAATGGATTATAATAAACAGAATGTAGTATTATTGGGCGATGGGTTTTTTGCCCGTGGGTTTCTACATCATATTAATTTTAATAAGTATCATGTAACACAAATTTATAAAGATGAATTCATTAATCCTCAGGATATAATGTATTCATTAGAAAGAGATAAACCCTATAAAAAATCATTTCATTTAAGAGATTTGAAAAATATATTATTTAAATATCCGCAAATTAAAATAAAAGAGGAGATAAAAACTATGGATATAAATAATAATAATATTATTCATATTAATAATAAAAATTATAACTATGATTATTTAGTAATTGGATTAGGTGCTCAAAAATCATTAGCTGATTGGAATAAAGAAATAAATGGATTATTTAGTCAAAAATATATTAATGTTATTGGAATGGGTCCTATTGGATTAGAAATAACAAACATTTTATCAAATAAAAATTATAATATTAAAATGTTTGATTTGTTAGAAAAAGATAAAGTTTTTAGTTATATCAATAATAAAGAATTATTATTTAACAATTTAAATAAACCAAATATTAATATGTATTTTGGTACTAAATGTAATGAAACATTTGGCTATAATTTGTTTTGCATTGGAAGTAAACCAAATATATTAACACAAAATTATAAATCAACAAATGAGTATTTACAAATAGAAGATAATATTTATATGGGTGGGGACTGTAATAATATAAATATTATAAAAACAGGTCAAATTGCATATCAACAAGGTGCTTATGTGGCTAAAAGATTAAACGGTGAAATTAAAGGACCATTTAAATATAATCATAATGGTATATCATTATTTATGGGTAATAAAAAAGTATTAATTGAAGGTCATAATATATTACCAGATAATGTTTATCCAGATTTTGTTGTAAAATTATATTCTTTATTTTTTATATAATGGTTAAAAATTTAAAAGTTGAATTAAATAATAATAATAAATTAATTAATAATGTAATGGAAAAAAATACTACTAAAAAGAAATCAAAAAAAAATATCCCTGAAGTAGAACCAGATATTGAAGAATCCAAATTAAAGGTTAAAAAAGAAAAGAAATCAAAAAATGTAGAACAACCAGTAGTAGTTGAACAACCAGTAGTAGTTGAACAACCAGTAATAGTTGAACAACCAGTAATAGTTGAACAACCAGAAGTTGTTGAACAAATAAAAGAAGTTGTTCCGAAAGTTAAAAAAGAAAAGAAATCCAAGAAAATAGTAAAACAGGAAAATGAAACAGCAACTGTTACACAATCAGAAGTTGAACAGCCAATTAAACTAAGTCCATTAATTAAATGGAGTGGTGGTAAGAGTGACGAAATTAAAATGTTTGAAAAACATATTCCTAAAAATTATAATTATTATATTGAACCATTTATTGGCGGAGGTTCTGTTTTTTTCTATTTAAATCCAGAAAAAGCAGTAATATCTGATGTACATACTGAATTAATTGATTTTTATAAATCAATTAAAGCTGGTGAAATAGATGAAATATATAAATTCATGGAAGTTCATAAAAACACTGAAGAAGATTATTATAAAGTTAGAGATAAAATGGAAGTTAAAACACCATTAGATAATGCTAAAAGATTTTATTATTTAAGAAAGACCTGTTTTAGAGGTATGTTAAGATATAATAAAGATGGTAAATTTAATATTCCATATGGTAAATATAAAACAATAAATTATAGTGATTTAAAAAACACTCATTATGAGAATTTGTTAAAAAGAACTGAAATTATGAAAACAGATTTTGAAACAGTATTCAAAAATTATAATGACGAAAATAATTTTATGTTTTTAGACCCTCCTTATGATAGTGAATTTACAGATTATGGTTATTGTAAATTTGCACAGGAAGAACAAAAAAGATTAGCCAAATGTTTTAAAGAAACTAAAATCAAATGCATGATGATTATTGGTAAAACAAAATTTATTGAAGAATTATACAAAGATTATATAGTTGAAGAGTATCAGAAGAAATATAGATTTAAATTATATGGTGGGCGTGTTGGAGATGAAATTAATGTTAAACATCTAATAATTAAAAATTATAATTAAAAATTATAATTAAACATTTTTAATATCTAAATGTTAATTATTTCAATCATTAACCCATTTTTCTTAATAATAAGATATTTATTATTAAGCAATTCCATATTACAATTATTTAAACACTTTACCACATTATCAATTTGTTTTATTTTATTATCTTTAATATTAATAATTTTAATATAATTATAAAAATGAACTACAAGTAAATTATTATCTAAAATCATACAAGTTATATTATCAATATCTTCTTCATTATATGCAAAAAATTCATTGTTATGAATATTATTAATACAAATTGTATATTGTGGGTCATGTGCTGTTATTATATAATTAATTTTATGATCAGTCCCAACTAAACCTAAATGATTTATTTCAGTATTATTATAATATATTTCGCCACCTGTTAGTAAATCATATACAAACACACAATTATTGGTTCTAATGAATATTTTTTTATAATCAGAACTGATCATTTCTAAATTATCAACAATTAATGAACAAGTTGGTAACTCATACATGAATTTACTTTCCATAATATTAAACACATATGTTTTATTTATATTTGTAATAATAAAAAATAATCCATTTCTATCAAAATAATAATATTTAAGAGTATCAGCTTTTATATCAAGGTTAAGGTTTAACCCTTTCAAACTAATTTTATATTTTGTTTTACTATCAATATTATAATAAACCATATTAAAATTAACATCCAAATATATCAATTGTTTCCCATCAGAACTTAATTTTATAATATCATTCATTGCTGTATCATATAAATATATTTCTTTAAATTTTTTTTTGTTAAAAATATTAACTAAATTTACTTTTATTATACACTTGCTCAAGTTCTCACATGTAATAGTAAAAGTAAATGTAGTATAATCTTCAATGATTTTATGAATTTCATTAGGTAATTCATTACAATAATCAGATATATTCATTCTGCTAATAGCAAGCATAAATAAATAAATATATTTATTTATTTATTTAATTTTCAATATTTTATATAATAAGTAAAAAGATAAAACAGTTTAGATTTTTTAAACTTTAATGGTTTCTATAATTAAATCATCGATTTTAACAACTAAATATTTACCATCTTTTGTAAATTCCATATTACAAAGATCAAAACAATCAATTTCTTTTTCTACTTTTGTTTTAGTTTTTAGATTTATAATTACAATTAATCCATGATCTAAAAATAATGAAACTAACAAGTCTTTATAAAATGCAATCCCTTTAATATCATAATAATCTTCTTCAAAATGATAATTATATTGGTTATTATTTTGATTATCTAAAATATTTATTGATTGTATTGTATTATCATAATATGCAACTAAATTACAATCAGAATTCATACAGGCAAATAATAAATGATTTATTTCTAAAGAATATATTTGATTACCATTAATTAAATCATATACATATAAATTATCATTTGACCGAAACCATATTTTTTTATAATCCTTACTAATTATTTCAATATTATTATTTAAAGAACAATGTATAGGTAATTTATGTAGTAATTTATTAGAATTAATATCAAATATATAAGTTGTATCCAAATGAGATGTAATATAATATAAACCATTCCTATCAAAATAATAATTATTTGGATATCCATCATTTAATAATTTTATTTTTTTATTTATATTAGTATTAATATTATAATATGAAATATTATAATATGAAATATTATAATTATCATCTAAATATACCAATTTAGTGCCATCTGAACTTAATTTAATTGTTTCATTAAAAACATCATCTAAAAATATTTGTTGCAATTTTTTATTATTAAGAACATTTATTAAATTTACTTTAATAATAAATTGTCTTAATTCTTTACACACAATAGTAAAAGTAATTTCAGTATAATCTTCAATTATTTTACAAATTTCATAAGGAATATTATTATTAATTTCATAGAGTATATCATTATTATTAATATTAATTTTATTAATTGCTAACATTAAAATATTAATAATTATATTTAATATATAATTAATCAATTTTTTTATAAATTATATATTATATATTATATGGAAAAATTATTTATAAAATATTGTCCAATTTTTTATTTTCATAAAAAAGAACCTTATATGCCTGCTAATTTTGATGAAATATTAAGAATATCAGATTTAAATGCTCAAACAGTAACATCAGATGCTGTTACAGATATAATAATACCAAAAGAAAAAAGAACAAATGTACCTATTGCTACTCAAATTATTTGTAAGACAAGTGGAGAATTTGTAGTAAAAGGTATTACTTATATTGATTTAATATATATTATTACATTTACATGGAATGGAACACTTGAAGAACATGCATTTGATAAAGAAGAGGTTATTGTTAGAATTATAAAATTACCAGATAATATAACTAGCTTATTAAGAGTATTTGGAAGTGCTCATGGTAATGGCATGTGGTTTAATAGAGACAGATTAGATTTTGAAGGTGATAAAATAATAATGTACTCAGCAAATGAATCACATGCAATGTATAATAAGGCAAGAACATATAAACGTATTTTTGGTTTTGGGAATGATGTAACAGGAAAAGATAAAAAATGGGAACCGTCTCAATTTGTTATAATAGATAATGACCCAACACAAACTGTTAAAATATATAATAAAGATGAAAGTATAGTTGAAGGTAATTTTGAATATTTTAAAATTAATAAAAATATTGGAAATGAAAAAAATAAACAAGAATGGCCTGGTTCTATAAATTACGATACAATTAATTTAGATGGTTATTATAAATTTCAAGGAGGTATTGATAACTTATTTACAGGTCCAAAGCTGCAAGTTAAACCATTTGTTAGAATTATTTTAAGGGTTGTTGTAACATTAGCATGGGCTGGATTTTTAGGATATATGATTTTTAGAGATGTATTAAATTATAAAGATCACATTTATTCTAAGAAAGAATTGGCACTATTTATTACATTACATACATTATTAGTATTAGGATTATTTTTAACTGGAACAATTTTAGGTCTCGATATATTTGTATTAAACCCAATTAATTCACAATAAATTCTCAATAATTATAGTGATAATGAGTTTAGATAAACCATTAGATTTAAAATTTATAGGAAAAGGTACTTATGGTATCATAATGAGACAAAAATATGAAAATAATTATTATGTTATAAAACAATTCAGAATAGAAAATTATGAGGATGGAACAAATTCATATGATAAAGAAGTAGAACCAGCTAAATTAGCATATGATATTAATAAAGAGGTTTTTATAAAAATAATAAATAATTATAAATCTGATATAAATTTAGCAAAACAAATTGGTGTAAATGTTCCATTAATTAATAGTATATCAATTAACAATTTTGGATATATTCATATGGAATATATGAACCAAGGAGATTTATATGCTTTTTTAAAATCAGGAACATCATTTGATTTAACTGGTATTTTAGGATGTTACATAAATGCTTTAAATATTTTGCATAATAATTTACACATTATTCATGGTGATTTAACGCCTAATAATTTATTGATTCATTATGTTGGACCAAATTATAAACAAAAAATAATTATTAATAATGAAATACATTATATTGATACAAATGGATTTTGTTATAAAATATCAGATTTTGGACTTGCAGAAAAAATATCTAATACTAAACATGGGAATAGTTATTTGAATCATATTTATAGAGATTACTTGTTGTTATTTTTTTTATATTTTCATTATAAAAAATTTTATAATTATTATATTTTTATTAATTTAATAGAAATACCAGTTGAACAAATTTATACAGATTTGTATGATGGTTATCACAAAACTGATAAATTTATACAATATTTTATTGAAGAATATAATTATAATTCTGTATGTAGTTTTATGAATAAATATTTGGAAATTAACAGTAATAATCAATTATTATATGAATTACCAAATTTTTTATTACAAGATTTTATAGATATTATTATATAATATGTTTGTTTTTTTTGGATTATTATCAGGATTTATTTACTTTTTATTTGAATTAGAAAGTCCTTCAATGGGTGGTGTAATATTTAGACCAAATAGTGATGGAATAAAAGTTATATCATGGGAAAGTATTAAGAGTGTAATGATTGCTCCATTTAAATATATAAATTTTTGGACTAATTATGAATTATATTCAATTAATTGGATTATAATGATATTAATTGGTGGATTTATTGGAATATTAATTGATAAATTACGATAATTTGATTTTCAAAAAATTGAATTTTTTATTTTTAACTAATTAACATTATTATTTAATGTTAATTAATTTACCACCTGAAATTATTATTAATATTATTGAAAAGTTTAATGATTGTCGTGATGTATTATCTTTATATTATTATGATAAATATATTAAAATAATTATTGATAATAATATCAATTATATTGTTTCACAATTAATTAAAAATAATATACCAAATTATTATCAAATGGCTCGAATTTTAAAAAGTTGTTACAGGTTTTATAATAATGATATCAAAGATTTAATTTTCATTGGGATATTTACTCTTAAAAATTCAAAAAATGATATTATTAAAAACTCTAATGATTTTACAAAATATGAATTTAATAATTTTAAAATTTCAAATTATTATAGATTAAGAGTATTTCAAAACTTTACTCATAATGAAGCATTTAATGCAGTACATAATCTTGATATTAATCAAATTCAAAATATGTTAAATTTAATCAAAAAAGGTTATAATATTAATGCATCATTTGAAGCAAGTTTACGTTTAGATAAAGATGGTATTGAAAAAATGAAATTAATTATACAAAGAGGATTGAATGTATTTGATGCAATTCTTGTTGTTGAAAATGTTGAGGATGAAGAAATTGAAAAAGTATTTGAATTAATTAATAAAAATATACCTGTAGAAAATGCTATTGACGCAGTTGAAGATTTAAATGATGAATTAATTGAAGTAATGTTATATCTATTTAAAAATGGCGTTGATGCAGATACAGCACGTTATACTGCATCTCTTTATATTAATGAAACAAAACAAAATCAATTAATATATTTAATTAATAAAGGAGTTGAAAAAGATTTGGCATTAGATGTAATTGAGCATTTTGATGAAGAACAAATTATGTCAATTAAAGATTTGATGAATGTTGGTATTAATTGTGATATTGCATGTAATATTATTCAAGTGTGTGATAATTCACTAATTTCATCAGATGGATGGATTAATAGAATTATAAATTTATATAAAAAAGGATTGGATAATGATAAAATTACTCATTTAATAAATGATTTTGATATAGAACAAATATTAAAATTTACTGATTTAATGAACAAAAATATTAATTATTCAGTTGCAATAGATGCAATTGAAATGTTTGATGAAGACCAAATTAATAAATTAATAGATTTAGTTAATAATAACATCTCAAGTGAAACAGCTTTTAATGTTATTATTATGTTTAATGATACAAATATAAATGAAATGAAATTATTAATAAATAATGGTAGTAATGAAATTGATGCATATAATTTTCTTAAATCTGAACCTGATAAAAAGAAATTAAAAATATTTCATAAATAATTTATTTATCATACAAAATTTTATATAGTTCGCAATTAATATCTAAATATAATTATATGACTAAAATACTATATTCATTAGAAAATTCAAATGCAATAGTAATAGGTTTAGATACTGAAAATACAGAAACTAATATAATTATACCAGAAACAATTACAATTGATAATATAATGTATACAGTTATATCAATAGGTGATAATGCATTCGATAATACATTAATAGAAAGTATTAATATACCAAAAACTGTTACAAAAATAGGTATAAATGCATTTTATAATTCAAAATTAAAATCAATTACATTTGCTGATGATAGTTTATTAACATCAATAGGTATAAATGCATTTTATATTACATTTATAGAAAGTATTAATATACCAAAAACTGTTACAAAAATAGGTAATAGTGCGTGTTCTTATTCTAAATTAAAATCAATAACATTTGCTAATGATAGTTTATTAACATCAATAGAAGATAATGTATTTTCTTATACATTAATAGAAAGTATTAATATACCAAAAACTGTTACATCAATAGGTATAAATGCATTTTTTAATTCAAAATTAAACTCAATTACATATGCTGATAATAGTGAATTAACATTGATAGATAAGTATGCATTTGCTAATACATTTATAGAAAGTATTAATATACCAAAAACTGTTACAAAAATAGGTAGTAGTGCTTTTGTTAGTTATAGATTAAAAACAATAACATTTGAGGATGATAGTTTATTAACATTAATAGAAGATAGTGCATTTGAAAATACATTCATAGAAAGTATTGATATACCAAAGAATGTTTTAAATATAGGCAGTTACGCATTTTATAAATGTAAAATGTTAAAACATGTTTATTTTAAAGGAGATAAACCAACTTTAGGTGAGAATGCATTTAGTAAAATAGGTAGTTTTTTTAAACCAACTATTGGTCATTTTGAAGCACATAATAAAACATGGGATGGAACTAAAGTAATAGATGATTTATATTTTGGTTTTTCATTATATATAAAAGTTGCATTTTTTTTATTATTTCCATTATTAATTTTTATAATAACTAAATTAAATCTATCTAATATAGTTAAAATACCATTATATGTATTTAGTATAATTTTTTTAATATTATTAGTTTTTTATAATTAAACTACCGTAATATTAAAGAACACTTATTATAAATCATTACACCTTTTCACTCAAAATAAAAATTGATATATTAATTCATTTAATATTATTTTTGATTATAATGAAAATTATTAGTATAATCAAAAATTTAATTCCTAATAAACAACCAAAAGTTTTATTAGGAAGATGGAATATTGAATATTGTGATAAAAAGATTAATAAAAAAGTAGATTTATCAAATGAAGATCATTGTGGAACTTGTAATATAATTAAAATAGTTGATGTTAAAAAAATTATTTTCTTTGAAACAATTTAATTTAAATATTTGATTAAAATATAATTATATGTATTCAAGAATTTTTAATAGAGTAAAAAACATTATACCACGAATATCTGAAACTGAATTAATTGCTTTACGTTCTGGCGGTGTTAGTATTGATAGGGATATTTTTAGTGGTAAAATTTATTATGATAAATTAAAGAAAGTAACTAATAATAAATCTATGTATGAAAATGAAATTGAGGTTGATATGTTAGATAAAACCAAATATATTCTAAAAAAATATGGTGATACTAATATATATCCAACAAATAATATTAATGATTTATTGGAAGATTTAGGTCAAATGGGATTTTTAGGTATGATTATTGATAAATCTTATGACGGTAATAAATTATCTATAAATACTCAAACTAAAATTTTAACTATGATGGCATCATATAATCCATCAATTGCAGTTATAACTATGGTTCCTAATAGTTTAGGCCCTGGTGAATTATTGCAACATTATGGAACTGAAAAACAAAAGAAAAATTATTTACCTAAATTAGCAAATGGTAAATTAATACCTTGTTTTGGATTAACTGGTCCTAATAATGGAAGTGATGCAACTGGTAATATAGATGTTGGTATTGTTAAAATTATTAATGGGAATAGATATATTGAAATTGAATTAAATAAAAGATATATTACTTTAGCACCAATTGCTGATTTAGTTGGTATTGCATTTAATTTAAAAGACCCGGATAATTTATTAAAACAAGGTAGAAGTGGTATATCACTTGCATTAATTGATAAAAATCATCCTGGATTAATTAAAGATACACATCATAATCCAAATAATGCTGGTTTTCCAAATGGAACATTAAAAGGAAAAATTAAAATTGATTTAGAACAAATTATTGGTGGAGAAAAAATGGCAGGTAATGGTTGGTCTATGTTAATGGAATGTTTAGCTGTTGGTCGTGGTGTTAGTTTACCATCTAGTGCTAATGGAACATCTAAAGCTATAACTTTTGGAATATTAAATTATATTCAACATAGAAAACAATTTAAAATGCCAATAGGTGATATGCAAGGTGTTCGTGAAAAGTTTTTAGAGATGTTTTATAATACGTGGATAATTCAAGCATCAGTTGGATTTACAGCTCATATATTAGATAATGGGGCAGTTCCATCAGTATTAACTGCTATTATGAAACAACAAACAACAGAAAGAGCACGAAAGGTATTATTGAATGGAATGGATATATATGCAGGTAGTGCTATTTGTATTGGTCCAAATAATTTTTTTACTAAATTTTATAATTCAAGTCCAATAGGAATAACAGTTGAAGGTTCAAATACTTTAACCCGTAGTTTAATAATATTTGGACAAGGATTAAATAAAAGTCATCCTTATATTTATAATATATTTGATTCAATCCAAACAAATGATTTAAATAAATTTAAGAGTGAATTTAATAGTATGATTTTATTTTGCACTAAATTGTATTTTTCCAGTATATTTAATATTAATAATAGTATTAATATAAATACTAGATTGGAACAATTAATTAAAAAATATGCTAATCTAGCTAATTTTATTTCATTATTGGGAGGGAAAATTAAATCTGAACAAATGATATCTGGAAATATGGCTGATATATTATCCAATATTTATTTAGCCCAAAGTATTATTTGGTATCATAATAATAAGACAGAATGTCAAAATATTCCAATTGAAATTAGAGATTATTGTATTGATAAATTATGCTCTGAAGCTGAAATGAAATTAAATTTAGTTATAAATAATTATCCTAATAATTATTATTTTAATATTATTAGAACTCTATTAAAACCAACACAATGTCATATTAAATATGATAAATTTAGAAATGAAAATATGATTTATAATACAATAATAAGAAATGAAAATATAAATAAATTATTGAGAGAAAATATTTATTATGATGATAATATTATTGAAGATTTAGATACTTTATCAAGATTAAATAAAACTACACATGAAGAATTATATAATAAGTTATATAATAAAATAATTAGTGTAGGTGAATATAAAAATTGATAAAAATTTTCTTTTATTATTAATTTTTAATAATAATGGAAAATCTACATACAATCATTAATATAATTGATAATTATAAAGAAAAAATGATGGACAATGATTATTTGGAAATAATGAATTGTATGGGAAAACTGGGTGAAATAATTAGTTCTATTCAGGAGTCTGATGATAACTCAGATAATGGTTCAGACTATAGTTCAGACTATGAATCAGACTATGAATCAGATGATGAAAGTATTTATAGTATGGAGAATGAGAGTGATATTGAAGAAAATATGATTGATATAGATTTACTATTAGATACAATTAATAATAATGAAATTATTTTTAATAAATTTATGACAGATAATAATTTATCAGATGATTTCAAATTAAGTAGATTTAATGTAATTAATCAATCAGCTTATAATTATGTAACAAATAAAACTTGTAAATGTAAAAATAATAATATGTTATGTTCTTATAATAATGATAATATTTATAATTGTAAGAATTATCAAAGTTTTATTTTGAAATGTCCTTTACTACATTTATTTGTTAAAAAAGAATGTAACTGTTGTATAGAAAAAATAACAGAAGAAATTAATAAATTTAAATTATTTCAATTTGATGGTATTATTAAAAATATTAATATAGATGAAAATATATTGGACTTCTTATCATCATTTATGATTATCATATCTAATACTAATGAAAGGTCTTATAAAATGCTGTTATTTATTGGTATGATTAATTATGTATTCAATAATAGTAATATATTTATTAAAAATATTAAATTTACAGAAAGTACTGTTAATAAATTGAATTTAATAAATGAAACAACAGAACTGTTAGATAATGTTATTATATGGGCAAATAAATTTAATTTTAATCAAAATATTATATCTATTATGATTAATTCATTGCAATCAATATAATTTTATTCTTGAATTTGAGGTTGGTTCATTAATTTAAAAATTATTTGATAACTATTCTGTAAGTACATCTGTAAATCATTAAATTGTTGTTTTTCATTTTCTAACTGTTGTTTTAAGTATTGATTATTATTATTTATTTCACATATTGTTTTAATGAGTGGGTCCATATCTTGCAAGTGTTTAAATTCCATTTCTACATATTTTTTTTGAAGATCTTGATATTTGGTATTTAGAATATCAATTATTGCCTCTAAATCAGAATTTTTTATTGTTAAATTACTTAATTGTTCCTCTAATTGTTTTTTATCATTAGTAAGAGTATAATTACGACTAGTACATGCACCTATTTCCATTAAATGTTTCATATTTTTATTTTTTAAAACATTAATTTCTTGTTCCTTTTCTGATATAATTGATTTGAGTTCTAATATATGTTCATTGTATAATTGCTCAAGCATATTATATTTGCGTTCTTCTTCTTTATACAATAATTGATATTTTACACTATCATCTATTAATTGTTCATTAAATGATTTATTTGACATAATTAAATATTATTTGAACTATAAATTATAAATATCAATTTTTATTAGCAAGTGGATAATAAAAATTGATATTTTTACAACCTATATAATAAAATCAAATGTATGGTCTATATTTATATATTGGAACTAGAACATAACAAATATTATATAGGTAAGACAACTAATCCAAATCAAAGACTATTAGAACATTATAATTCTAAAGGTTCTGCGTGGACTAAAAAATATAAACCAATTAGAATAAAAAAAATTATTCAAGATTGTTCTAATTTTGATGAAGATAAATATACGCTTGAATATATGAGTTTATATGGTATTAACAATGTTAGAGGTGGGAGTTTTTGTTCCATATTTTTAACAAAAGAAATTAGAACAACGCTCACACAAATGATAAGGGGAGGTTTAGATAAATGTTTTGTTTGTGGTAATACTGGACATTTTGCTAATAATTGTAAATCAACTAATAAATTAATGAAACCATTTACTAAAACACAATTATATTCAAAAAATCAAATGAAATTTAATAATTCTAGAAATGTTTCACCTACGCCTATTTTGAATTGTCCACCAATACCTGAGTTAATTCATGTTAAAATCCCATTTATTCCTGAACTAATCAAAGTAGGTAACCCGTTTATTATTCCGATTGGATTTATTCCAGAATTAATTAAAGTATTCTAATATTTATTTTATTATCACTTGCAAAGTGATAGGGAAAAATTGAAAATTTATTCATTTATCTTAAATATAGTTATTATATGGCTCAAATACAAGAACAGTTTAATATTATTAAGGATGTAGTTAAAACAAATAATAAGGATTCCATTATTAAAATAATTAATGGTATTCATCCGCTTATTCTTATGTATTATCAAATGATGAATAATTCTTTTGAATGTTACACTAATAAACTACCAAAAGAATATTTTGATTTTGATATTGATGAAGCAATTAAAATGTTTATTAAAATTGATGATATCAGTTTTGTAAATTATATTATTAAAAAATTTTGTTATAATAAATTAAATATTGATGATTATAATAAGGGAATTAAAATTATTGAAAATTTGATTGAATATTATGTTTTTAATGATAATATTAATAATATCAATCTTCTTAATAATATTAATTTTGAATCAATAAACTATTTTAATATAAATTATTTTGTTATTAATGAATGTATTATATATAATAAACCAAATATACTTAAAATGTTTCTAATGGAACCAGATAATAATCATGAAGATAATATAGAACCAGATGAATTTAAGAGTTATATCTGTTCTCATATTATGCATCGTGGTGATTTAGTTGAAATTGTAAAAGTATTTCATGAATACTCTATTAAATATCCAGAATATATTAATTTTGATTATAATTTGGTGTTTAATTGTGCTTTAGTTAATGGACGTGAAAAATGTATGGAATATGCTCTCAAACTCGGACATATTGATTATTATTATTATGAGGAAGAAAAATGTGATTATTCGACAATTAATAGTATCTATCCATTTACTGATAGCATTATGTATGCAATTATTGGAAAGAATATTAATTGCATTAAAAAAGTTTTTGAAATTTTTAACAATAGAATTGATAATATTAAAATTAAAGAATATTTTAATTTTGCATCTGTTTATGGAAATCTTGATATAATTATGTATATGTTGAATTATAAATCTCATATGGTACAAATTGATAATCAATTTTATAATAATATTTTAAAATTTGCACTATGTGAAGGAAATATTGATATCGTTAAGTTTGCAAAAAATAATGGAGCTATTTATTCAACTGATATGGGTAATTTTATTGAAGATTATAATGATGGACGTGGACCAGAAGAGGCATTTGATAATGACTTTATTGATTTCTATATGAAGAAATATGCATTGCCAGAAGATTATAAACAAAAATACATTGAATGTATGAAATATTTATGTTAAATATTAATCATTTTTTTATAAATTATATAAGTAATTATTTAGAGCATTATGTAATTAATTATTAATGCAACTAAATAAACCAAATAATATTATAGAAAATATAACAATATTATATAGTTTATCTGCTATATTGATGATATTTTTAGATATTAATAATTATAAATTAGCAATAGATAAAGATAATGTTGATTATAATTTAGTATTAGTATTTAAAACATTTTTAAATTTAGGAATACTTTTTATATTTTTAATAGAAGGATATAATATTATAAATTTAAAATTTTATAAAAAGCATTTGTTTTATTATTTATTATTATCTATTATTCAATTTATTAAATCTATTTATTTATTTAATATATATTATTATTATCAACAGTTAAATATATCTATATTGTTTAGTATATTTAGTTTAATTATTAATATAATATCTATTATAATAATAATCAGATATAAAAAAATTATTGGATAATCATATATATAGCTAGATGGTCTGAATTATTATTAGGAATTGTTTTATATTCTTTTGCATCACAATTTTTTATAAAGAACCTGTCATATCTAAAATCAGTTGGTGATACAAATGTAATTCTTTTATCAACACCAGATGTAACATAATCTCTATTTGGATAAGTTACATAACTTAATTCATTTGGATCATTTAAATATACATCAATAAGATTATATTCCTTGACAACATCATCTTCATCATCAGTCATATTAGTATCACCGCCGATAATAATTGGAAGATGTAGAACATTTAAATCTTCTAATATTTCATGAATTTTAAACATTTGAATATTTCTAATTTTAGCATTCTTTTTATACGGAGCCAAATGAATACTAATTAAAATCATTTCATTATTATTTATTTTTGCATGAAATATAACTATACCAGATGATTTATAGATATTTAATAATTCAATCTTATGTTTTTTATTAATTCCTAAATAAGTAAACCCACAATGACTTTCTATTTTATCTCCAATATAATTATTTAAATTTTTATTAATATATTCTGATGCTTCTGATAGAAATAAAATATCATAATCATTTTCTTTAATAAAATCTATCTGCTCTTTATCTTCACCAAGATATAAATTATAAGCTAAAATGTTTAGTTTCATTAATATAAATAATTATATTTATATTAATGGAAAATCAATATTTATGCATCAATTATTGATGCATCAATTATTGTTTCATCAATTGTTGTTTCATCACTTATTTCATGAATAACTTTTTGATTTTGTTTAAGTTTAGTATTTCCATTATATGATATTATAAATACACTATAATTTGGAATATCAGTTGGTTTACATATTACTTGATGTACATTATACCCACTACATTTAATTTTAGCAATTGTTTTTATATCATCTCCTTTATATATCTTATTAGTAGTTTTATTCAATAGTAATAATTTTTTACAACTTATGATTTTCTCTGGTTTAATAAACTCATAATATATTTTATGTTTTGTAAAATCTTTTGGTATATTGTGTTGTATTTGAAATTTACTTGCATTCATATCTTCCTCAACTGTGTATAATTTAAATTTATTAGGGTCACATAACATTAATTCATATTTGTTATTTTCTTCAAAATATTCTGGTCTATGTAATTCAACATATTGTTTATATATATAAATTGTTTCTGGATTTGGTTCAGGTTCTGGTTCTATTTCTGGATTTGGTTCTATTTCTGGATTTGGTTCTATTTCTGGATTTGGTTCTGGTTCTAAATTTGGTTCTTGTAAAATATTTACAACTAAATCATTATTTTCTTGTACTAACCATTTGGCTCTACATAATGGACAAGTATCATGACCTGTTGAAAGCCACATGGAAATACAATTATCATGAAAATAGTTTTTACAAGTTGTAGTGCATTTTACTATTTTTTCATCTTCTTTCATTTCTTCAAAACATACAGAACAATCATTACCAATTGCATTTACTGTGTTAGTATGTTGTGTTTTATTTATATGGTTCTTCAAACGGTCAAGCCATGATGCAGCACAAATTTCGAATGCAATTGAGTTCCAATTATTTTTATTTTCTGTAATAATAGAAGCTAAATCAATTTGAGTTGCTACACGAACTAATAAAAATAATAAATGCTTGCAGAATGTATGTTTAGTTGTATGGTCTGGGCAAGAACATGAATAAGAATTTGCTGTTAAATTTTGTTCGTAAATACGATTACTTTGTCCTCTAACATTAAATTTCCAATGGGTTAATGATAATTGATTAGCTGATAGTAAATAAATTCTTTCTTTTAATGAACGATTTAGTCTTTGCATTTTAATATTTATTATAATAATTCTCTAAATAAGTATATCGCACCTAAAGAAAAATTGAAAAAAATAAGGCGTATAGGTATTTAAAATATTGTATGGCTCATTATTATAACCTTCCTAATAACAATAATCTTAATAATGCTCTTAATTTTGCTATTGAATTACGTCAAACTATTGCTAATAATCAACTCCCGCCTCATTGTAATATGTTACCAATTCAACCATTTCAAAATGGCGAATCTGCTAAATATGTAATTATTGCATTTACTCATCCGCAAACTAATCATACAGGACATGTATTGTTGTCTCTTTCTAATGAAAATGAAGAAGGACAAATTCACATCATGTGTGCTATTGACCGTTTTAATGGATTTTTTAATGAAATAAATGTAAATTCATACGCAGAAATGTATCAAGTAATTTCATTTTGTCAACACATTTTGCAGTTTCAACCTGATAATGACAATAATGCTGCATTGGATTATATTCGAATTCCTAATCCTTTGCTAGACCATTGGTGTGTTCCTCCTCATATTCGTCTTGTTAATTTGAATCCTGATATTAATAATTATCAATAATTTTTTTAAAACGTGAATTTTATTATTATATGAATATTGTATATACATATCCTCCTGTATATCTTCCATTTTTAGTATAAATGGTAATCATGCTCATCGTAAAATTTATCACGAACAATTAAATGCATTATCATACAATAAACGAAATATTGTAAATAAAACGTGGAACACAAAAATTAATAATAATATAGATGTATAATAGGGTATTACGCATAACACAATTATGAGTATATAAGACGATATCTTCCGTTATATACAATATATATATTAGCATGTTGTAAGAATATTAATATTATTTTTTATTATTAAAATGATTATTTAGTATTCTGTAATGTTAATATATGTATATACCATTCATGAGGATGGTGAAATTTTCTTCCTAAAAATCAAAATCAAAATCTTTATAGAATTATATTTATATTATTATAATAATGCCAATTGAAGTTAAAATTTATTCATTAGCAATTTCCAATATAACACATCAGCAACCAACAATAACATATATAATTGACCATCTAAATAACAAGAATATTTATATCAGAAAAATAACCAAAGAATTAATAAAAGAATACCCATTATATGCAGAGGTTATTAAAGATATAATATTACATTCGATTAATAATTGTAAAATATACAATATAGTTAAAAATAATGGCGGTTTCGTTATTAGTATGGATTTAGTAATATAAAAATTGAGTTTACACGTCAACGCTATCATAAAAATTGAAATATCGTGGGACGTTATAAAATGTCCACGCAATTAATAACCTTTGGTTTATTATTAATTAGAATAAAAATTGAAATATCGTGGGACGTTATAAAAATATAGCAAAGCTATTTTTTTATAGTAACGTCCACGCAATTAATAACCTTTGGTTTATTATTAATTAGAATATAAATTTACTTTGTAAATTTATATCCTAAATAAAAATTGAAATATATTAATATTATTGATTGTATAATAAATAGTATGGATCCCAATTCCAATACCAGTAATAACTATAATAATCGTAATCGTAATACTAATAATAATCGTAATTTGCGTAGTGCTATCAACAACGCTGTTAATTTCGCTACTGAGCTACACTCTATTCTGTCCAATTATAATCTTCCTAATAACTACACTATCCGACCGCTACCAACTGACCGAAATGATTACACTGCTCGACATGTTGTGATTGATGTAGTTAATGCTAACTCTACTCATTTAGGCAATGTTATCTTGTTTAAGCCAGAAGAGGGTGCATCTGGATATGTTACAATTATGTGTTCCATTGCAGCCCACAATGGCTATTTTAATCAAATTACAGTTGATACATTTGAGGAAATGATAACAGTAATTATCTTTACTCACCACATTCTGCAGTTTCAACCAAATACTGAACGGCTGGAGTATGTCCATCTTCCGGCTAATATGCTCAACCATTGGTATGTTTCTCCAATGTTGCGAAATGCAAACTTGCTTCAGCTTTACCGGGAGCATATTCGGCGGAGTGATCCACAAGTATCATAAAATTTGATTTATCATTGAAATTTCAAAAAAAATATTGATTTATTTAAATAATAATTAATTATTATAATTATAATGTCAAACTGTTATTATAATTATGATAAAGTAACTAAAAGAATTCATCCTGAGTGGATGCCATTTTTTGAAGCTAATAAATATGAATTAGTTGAAATATTAGATAAATTAAATGAGATAGCAGAAAAGAATACTATTTATCCACATCGGCAGGATATATTTCGAGCATTTTATTATCACGGGCCAAAGGATATTAAAATTACTATTATAGCTCAAGACCCATATATTAATGAAGAGAAAAATAAGCCACAAGCAATGGGATTATGCTTTTCAGTTCCCAAATGTCATCGATTAATTCCACCATCTTTACAAAATATTCGTAAAGAAATTAAGAACTGTTATCCTGATTATGATATTCCAAAACATGGATTATTAAAAAACTGGGCTAAGAAAGAAAGAATGTTGTTATTAAATTGCGCTTTGACGGTTAATAAGGGTGCTTCTAATTCTCATGCTAAATTATGGAGTAAATTTACAGATAAAATAATTGATTGGTTTTCAGAAAATAATAACCATTGTGTGTTTTTATTGATGGGCGGATACGCGCTACAAAAAGTAGTTCAAATAGATTTATCCAGACATAGGATCTTTAATACAGTCCACCCATCGCCATTAAGTGCCCATAATGGGTTTTTTGGATGTGGTGTTTTTAAGAGAATTAACGAACATTTAGAGGAACGAAATATAGAACAAATTAAATGGTAGAAAAGAACGATTTTAGTTTATATCCTTGAAGATTTAAAAATATATTTTATAGTAATATTATAATATGCCAAAAACTATACAAAATTATACTAATGAGAGAAATGAATTATTGCAAAAGATTATCAATATATTAGGAATATCTAAAGAAAATAATATGATTTCATTAAAAAAAATGGATGAAAATATAGAACTACAAAATAAAATACTTGAATTAATTCCAGATATTAAAAAATATTTCTTATGTTCTAGATGGTCTTATTTTAGTAATCAACATACTGATTTTAAACGCAGTTATTTATCATTAATTAAATCAGTGCTAAAATCAATGGATATTAATATAAAATCAAAGATAATTACACGCAAATTAAGTGAAAATATTTGTGAAATTGATACTGCATATATTATTGAAATATAAATTATTTTACAAAAAATATTTTGTTTGTTCTAGATGGAATGTATTTATTACTGGCGACACATAGGACATTGCGATTTAATTTCAACATGTACTAGATGATAATGACAGTCAATACATACTCCATGATTTCCACATTTATTTTGATATATATCTTTCTTATCATAGCAAACAATACAATCATCATTTGATATACATTTTAATTGAGTTTTATATTTATCAATAGCCATTGAATAATATTTTTCCATTAATTCATCATTCTTTTCAATTTCTTTATAATAATCTACTATTTTAACCAAAGAATCAAAACAACCTTTATCAATTGCCATCAAATAATATTTTTTCATTAAATCATAATTATAACCATCTGGTTCTTCAATGGTTTTATAATATAATCCTAACTCATACATTGCAGGAACATGACCTTTATCAATTGCCATCAACAAATATTTTTTCATTAAATCATAATCTTTCTCAATATAATCTACTCCTAATGAATGCATTGCATCTACATGACCTTTATCAATTGCCATCAACAAATATTTTTTCATTAAATCATAATCTTTCTCAATGAATTTATAATATAATCCTAAATCATACATTGCATCTACATGACCTTTATCAATTGCCATCAAATAATATTTTATTATTAAATTATTATCTTTCTTAATATTTTCATAATATAATCCTAAATAATACATTGCATCTACATGACCTTTATCAATTGCCATCAAATAATATTTTTCCATTAAATCATAATCTTTCTCAATGTTTTTATAATATATTCCTAAATTATACATTGCATCTACATGACCTTTATCAATTGCCATCAAATAATATTTTTTCATTAAATCGTAATCTTTCTCAATGTGTTTATAATATATTCCTAATGAATTCATTGCAGGAAAATGACCTTTATCAATTGCCATCAACCAATATTTTTTCATTAAATCATAATCTTTCTCAATGCTTGTATAATATAATCCTAAATTATACATTGCAGCTAAATCTCCTTTATCAATTGCTGATAAATAATTTATAATTGGTAGCCAATTATTTTTTTTAATAAGTTGTTGTTCAAAAATAGAAGCCATTAATTATAATAACGAATTTAGTTATCATAATTATAAATCAATTTTTTATATATGGTTTCATCTTAAAACAAAAAATATATTTTATATTAATATAATATGCCTAAAACCATACAAAATTATACTAATGAACGAAATGAATTATTACAAAAGATGTTCAATATATTAGGAATATCTAAAGAAAATAATATGATTTCATTAAAAAAAATGGATGAAAATATAGAACTACAAAATCAAATACTTGAATTAATACCAGATATTAAAAAATTTTTCTTATGTTCACGATGGTCTTGTTTTAATAATACTACTATAGAAGTCAAACGAGTATATTTATCATTAGTCAAATATGTAATGAAAGACATGAATATTAAAATAAATAGTGCTACTATGAAAATAAAAACAGATAATGATTTAATTAAATGTGAGACTTTTTATTATATAAATATTTAACATTTTTTTCATCCGTAAAAAATGGAAAATAAAATATCTAATTTTTTTATAATATGGAAAAATTATCAAACATTTTTCATAAGAAACCAAATAATCCAACAGATGAACAGTTGTTCGCATTTGATGTAAATATCAATGGAGCTAAGAACTTTGTTTTTAATAGTTATAATAATATATACAATATAATAAATAATTCCACTTCACATTTTTATGAAGATAATACATTTGCTAAATCAATTAAATTATATATTGATATTGATGAAGATAAAAAATTTAATAATGAATTAGAAAGAGATAAATATGCTAATTATATATTAGGTAACATATTATCTAAATTAAGCATTAAAATATATCAATCATTTAAAATTAATGATACGCCATCTATTATTCTTATTAGTGATACATTAAATAAATTATCATTACATATCATATATCCAAATATTATTTTTAATAATGTTTATGAGATGAAATATTTTATGCATAATATAGATTATGTAGATCAAGCAGTTTATCGAATTGGATGTTTTCGTATGATGTATTGTTCTAAATTAGGTAAAGATAATAAATTAATATATTTTGATAGCAGACATTATTATAAACCATATGATGATTATTTATTATTTTTAGATACATGTATTTGTTATGTTAATAAACCACCATTAGAATATAAAATAAAAGATATTAATGTTAAACCATCTAATAGAAAAACGCTTTGCGTATTAATAGAAAGAAATTATAAATATATTAATGTTGATTTTAATAAAGTAGAAAAATCATTAGATAAATTAAAAGAATTATCTTCTGAATATATTAAATGGTTATCAATTGTTTTTTGTTTAAAAGATTTATATTTAGGTATAGATGATAAAAACAAAGTATATGAGTTATATGAAAACTTTTCCAAGACTTCATCAAAATATAATAAATCAAAAAATAAAAAGATTTTTCTGGATTTAGAACCAATGAATGATATTAATTATTTATTTAAATTAGCAGATATAAATTATTATATATTACCATTTTATGATTATCAATCATTTATATTTAATCCAACTAATCATAGTAATATAATAACTGTTGAAGAACAATATATAAATATTAAGAATGTAGATGAATTATTGAAACATAAATTTATCTTTCTTAAATCACCTACAGGTACAGGTAAAACAACAACATTAAAATTATTAATTGATAAAATTAATAAAAATAATATTATATCAATAACATCTCGTGTAAATCTAGCAGGAGAACACATGAAAGATTTAGATTTAGAATTTTATAAAGTTATTGGAGATTTTAAGAAAGAAAACAGGCTTGTAATTCAATTAGAAAGTTTAACAAGATGTAATTATAAATTATTCAAGAATGGAGTTCTTATTATGGATGAAATAAATTCATTATTAAGCCATCTTAGATCGCCAACATTAGATAAAAAAAGAAAAGATGTTTATTCATATTTAATAGAAATAATTAAAAGTGTTGATTATGTTATTGGATTAGATGCTGATTTAAGTGATTGGAATATTAAATTTTTACAAGAAATTGATAATAGAGAATATGTTATTTATTACAATACAATAATGAATAAAAATGACATAACTGCTATTTATTATGAATGTCCTCAAATAATGATAGATTTAATGGAACAATATATTAAAGATAACCATTATTTTGTTGCATGTTTTGACAGTTTAACTCAAATGACAAATATTATTAATTATTTATCAAAATTTGGAGATAAAAAAGAATGGTTAATATATTCATCAAAACAAAATTATGGATTGATTGATACAAGTACATGGATTAATAAATTTGTATTTTATT
>JACCDL010521601.1_pt1 | contig 32534 bp, 28 predicted proteins | sample 7441931 | NCBI WGS metagenome assembly JACCDL01 (sample SAMN15323437, study PRJNA562643) | freshwater metagenome | isolation source: river surface water | place: USA:Blue River Watershed | collected 2017-08-16 | reverse complement strand
GGCCACGAAACGCGCAACCGATGGTAAGCCCGCCTACAACAACCGGAGGAACAGCCGATGAGCACCGAGATCTACAACGAGACCGATGCCAAGGTTGATGAAGCCCGCGTCCTTGCCCTGGCGAGCTTCGCACTCGACTTCATGGACGTCCACCCCCTAAGCGAGCTCGGCATCAAGTTCGTCGACGAGGCCGCGATGACCGAGTACCACATTGAATTCATGGACGAGGATGGCCCAACCGACGTCATGAGTTGGCCCAGTGGCGAGTTCGCCTACGGCCGCGACGAGGGCCTACCGTCGCCGGTCGATCTCGGTTCGATTGCTATCTGCCCGAGCGTCGCAGAGCGCCAGGCGGAGGCCGCAGGTCACGAGACCATCAACGAGATTTTGTTGCTGACCACGCACGGAATTCTGCACCTGCTCGGCTACGACCACGCCGAGCCGGAGGAACACGCCATCATGTTCGGCATCCAAGGCGACATCCTGCTTGGCTTCTACGCTGCAGAGGCCAAGGGCTAACTTGCTGACCGTAGCAATCTGGATCGCCGTAGTTATTGCCCTAGCGGCAACCGCTAGTGCTTTGCTTCGTGCGGCGGCCGCCGCGAACGAGGAACAGCAGGCCAAGGCCGAATCGCTTGGCTTCGCACGTCTGATTCTCACCAGCATCTTTGGAGTCGTGATCGGCCAGGGGCTCGTACCCGCCGGTCTGCCGTGGTGGGCTACGGCGCTCATTTCGGTCGCACTAATGGCGGCGCTGCTGTTCGGAACGCAGTGGCTTGCCAGCCGCTTCGGTCACCGTCCGGTGGGCCAGTGGTTGCTCAAAAGCCTTCAGCGAGTCGTGAACTCGTGGCACCTGTTGTTCACTCCGCTTTCGCTGCCGAAGGAGGATCAGCCCGAAGAATTTGAACAAGACCTTCTCGACTCGGTCGAGGAATTCGGCGACACGATCGTGCGCGAGATCATGGTTCCACGCGTTGACATGGCGACCGTCGGCGGCGGTGCAACCCTTGCCGAGGCCATGCAGGTGCTGTTGGCGCGTGGCTACTCGCGCGTGCCCGTGACGGGCAAGAACATCGACGACATCGTGGGCGTGCTCTACCTGAAGGACACCGCGCGAGCCCTATACGAACACCGACTCGACTTCGCAAAGACCGAGGCATCGGCGCTGTCGCGTCCTCCTGTCTTCGTGCCCGAATCGATGCCGGTCGAGACCCTGCTTAAGCAACTACAGACCACCAACCGCCACATCGCCATTGTCGTTGACGAGTACGGCGGAGTTGCCGGTCTTGTGACCTTGGAAGACGTTATCGAAGAGATTGTTGGCGAGATTGCCGACGAGTACGACCGCTCGGCGGCCGACGTCGAGCATCTCGAAGACGGGTCGCTACGCGTGAACGCCCGCTTCCCGCTCTTCGACCTCGGCGAGATCCTCGAGCTAGAACTCGAGGATGAAGACGTCGATAGCGTTGGTGGACTGCTGGCCAAGGAGCTCGGCCGGTTGCCGGCCCGCGGCGACAGCGTAGTCTTCTCGGGTCTGCAATTCACTGCGGACAAGATCGAGGGGCGTCGCAAGCGCCTCACGAGCGTCTTGGTTCGCCGAAACGAAGACCTTGACGACGCCAAGGCGGCTTTTGGAGGCCATGACAATGACTAACCCTGACTTCCGAGCGGGCTTTGTCTCGTTCGTCGGCCGACCGAATGTTGGCAAGTCGACGCTGACTAACGCCCTAGTAGGCGAGAAGATCGCTATCACGAGCCCGAAGCCGCAGACCACCCGTCGTGCGATTCGCGGAATCGTGCACCGCGAACCGGGGCAGCTAATCATCGTCGACACCCCAGGCCTGCACCGACCTCGAACACTGCTGGGTGAGCGCCTGAACGACCTGGTGGAATCGACCCTCTCGGACGTCGACGTTATCGGAATGTGCTTTCCGGCCAATGAGAAGGTCGGGCCAGGCGACACCTTCATCAACCAGCAGCTCGACCAGTTCCGCCGCGCCAAGAAGGTCGCGATTATCACCAAGACCGAGCTGGCTGACCGAGAGACCCTCACCCGCCAGCTGCTCGCCGTCGAGGCGCTTCGTGATTGGGACGCCATCATCCCGGTTTCGGCACTTGGCGGGGGAGTGAACGGTCGCGAACAGCTTGGCGCCCTAACCGACCTTCTCATCGATCTCATGCCGGTGTCGCCCGAGCTCTACCCGAAGGACATCGTCACCGACGAGTCGATCGAGGACCGCATCTGCGAATACATCCGAGAGGCGGCACTCGAGGGAGTGCGCGACGAACTGCCGCACTCAATCGCCGTAACCATCGACGAAATGAACAAGCGCGAGAACCAGGAACTCACCGACATTCACGCCAACATCTGGCTCGAGCGCGACAGCCAAAAGGGCATCATTATTGGCCCTAAGGGGTCACGCCTCAAGGCCGTCGGGCAGACCGCGCGTGCCGACATCGAGCGCCTGATCGGCCACAAGGTGTTCCTCGGAATCCGTGTGAAGGTCGCTCCGGATTGGCAGCGCGATCCCAAGCAGCTCGGAAAACTTGGTTTCTAACGCTCCCAAGCGCTACCCTAAAAGCGTGTTCTCACTACTACTGCTTAGCGGCCGCGACGAGGCCTAACCCGGCCTCCCTCGTCGCGGAGCTCGCCGTTGGCTGAAACCAAACCCAAACCGCAAGCGATTAATCGCAGGTAGCAACCGCGAAAGAGAACAACTGAAATGCAAAACACCCAAAAGCCTTCGGGCATGCCAGTCCACAAGTACCTGCCGTTCCACGAGCAGATCAAGGTTGAGTTGGCCAGCCGCACCTGGCCAACCAAGACCATCACCGAGGCGCCGCGCTGGTGCGCCGTAGACCTGCGCGATGGCAATCAGGCTCTCATCGACCCGATGAGCCCCGAGCGCAAGCTGAAGATGTTCCAGTTGCTCGTCAACATGGGCTACAAAGAGATCGAGGTCGGCTTTCCATCGGCCAGCCAGACCGACTTCGACTTCGTTCGCATCCTCATCGAAGACGGCCACATTCCTGACGACGTGACCATTCAGGTTTTGACCCAGGCTCGCGACAGCCTGATCGAGCGCACCTACGAGGCGCTTCGTGGAGCCAAGCGCGCCATCGTCCACTTCTACAACTCGACTTCGGTTCTGCAGCGCCGCGTGGTGTTCAAGGCTGACAAGCAGGGCATTCTCGAGATCGCAACCCACGGTGCGCGCAAGTGCCTCGAGATGGAGGCTTCGGCGCCAGGTACCGAGTTCTTCTACGAGTACTCGCCTGAGTCGTACACCGGCACGGAGCTTGAGTACGCCGCCGAGGTCTGCAACGCGGTCATCGACATTATTGAACCAACTCCAGAGCGCAAGCTGATCATCAACCTGCCTGCCACGGTCGAGATGGCGACGCCAAACGTCTACGCCGATTCGATCGAGTGGATGGGTCAGCACCTGAACCGCCGCGACAGCATCCTGATCTCGCTTCACCCGCACAATGACCGCGGCACGGCCGTTGCCGCCGCCGAGCTGGGTTACCTTGCCGGTGCAGACCGCATCGAGGGCTGTCTGTTCGGCAACGGTGAGCGCACCGGAAACGTCGACCTCGTCACGCTCGGCCTGAACCTGTTCAGCCAGGGTATCGACCCGCACATCGACTTCGGCAACCTTGACGAGATCAAGCGCACCGTCGAGTACTGCAACCAGATGCCGGTCCACGAGCGCAGCCCATACGGCGGCGACCTCGTCTACACCGCATTCAGCGGTTCGCACCAGGACGCCATCAAGAAGGGCTTCGAGCTCATGGCCGATGAGGCCAAGGCTGCCGGCAAGCACGTCGACGACTTGGTCTGGGCCGTGCCGTACCTGCCAATCGACCCGAAGGACGTCGGCCGCTCGTACGAGGCAGTGATTCGCGTCAACTCGCAGTCGGGCAAGGGCGGCGTCGCATACCTGCTCAAGACCGACCACAACCTCGACCTGCCGCGCAAGCTGCAGATCGAGTTCTCGCGCGTGGTTCAGAACGTCACCGATGCATCGGGCGGCGAGGTAACGAGCGAGGCACTGTGGCACGTCTTCACCGACGAGTACCTGCCTGCGCCAAGCGACAAGCCGGAGCTCAAGTGGGGTCGGTTCGAGCTCAAGCGCATGCGCACCGCGAGCGAGATGGATGGCGTCGTCAACCTCGACGTCGTGCTTCGCGACGGCAGCGGCGAGACCGAGGCTGCCGGCACCGGAAACGGTCCGATCTCGGCGTTCCTGAACGTGCTCGGCCAGCAGGGTGTGAAGGCTCAGGTTCTCGACTACGTCGAGCACACCCTCAGCTCGGGCGGCGACGCACAGGCTGCGGCATACGTCGAGCTAGAGGTTGAAGGTCGCGTCCTGTGGGGCGTCGGTATCGATGGCGACATCGCCACGGCATCGCTCAAGGCCATCATCTCGGGCGTAAACCGCGCCATTCGCCGATAAAGTCCGCGCGCGCTCCCATAATCGTTAGGTGCCTACCTACCGAGACGAAGCCGTTGTGCTGCGAACCCACAAGCTGGGTGAGGCCGATCGCATCGTCACGCTGCTGACTCGCTACCACGGGCAGATCCGCGCGGTCGCCAAAGGTGTGCGCAAGACCACATCTCGCTTCGGTGCTCGCCTCGAACCGTTCATGGTGGTCGACATCCAGTGCTACGAGGGTCGCACCCTCGATTCGGTAAACCAGGTCGAAACCCTCGGCGCTTACGGGCGCGAGATCATCGACGACTACGCCGCCTATACGGCCGCGTCGGCCATGGTCGAGACCGCAGAGAAGCTGACGAGCTCGAGCGATGAGCAGCCGCAACAATATCTGCTGCTGGTCGGTGCCCTGCGCAGTCTTTCCAAGGCCGAACACGCTCCCAGCCTGATCCTCGACAGCTACCTGCTTCGAGCGCTGTCGATCGCCGGCTGGGCGCCGAACTTTCTCGAGTGTGCTCGATGCAGCAAGCCTGGGCCGCATCGAGCCTTCGTGATTCAGGCGGGTGGCGTCGTCTGTGACGACTGCAAGCCGGCCGGTGCAGCCGTGATCGACGAGGCCACGAACCAGCTGTTAGGCGCGCTGCTTTCTGGCGATTGGCACATCGCCGACGCCTCGAGCGAGCGCTCGCGCTCGGCTGCTTCAGGTATTGTTGCGGCATACAGCCAGTGGCACATCGACCGCGGGCTCAAGTCGTTACAGCACGTGGAGCGTGAATGACCCAAGCAGTCGAATGGATGCCGATAGACGGCTCGCTGCCTGTCGCGCGCCCTGGCATCGCTTGCCCGCACTTCGCCTCGGTTCCCAGGCACGTAGCGATCGTTATGGACGGCAATGGCCGATGGGCCAATGAGCGAGGGCTGACTCGCGTCGAGGGGCACAAGGCAGGCGAGGCAGCGCTGCTCGACGTTGTTGCCGGCGCACTGGAAGCAGGCGTCCAATACCTGACCGTGTACGCCTTCAGCACCGAGAACTGGAAGCGTTCGCCCGACGAAGTTCGTTTCCTGATGGGCTTCAACCGCGAGGTGCTTCGCCGCCGGCGCGATCAGCTGAATGCCTGGGGAGTGCGCATCCGCTGGGCTGGCCGAGTGCCGAAGCTCTGGAAGTCGGTCATCGACGAACTGCAGGACGCCGAGGCTTTGACTGCCAAGAACACCAACCTTACGCTTACGATGTGCGTCAACTATGGCTCGCGCGTCGAGATAGCGGATGCCGTGCAGGCGATTGCCGCAGATGTCGCTGCCGGCAAACTTTCCACCAAGCGAGTCGACGAAAAGACCATCGCAAAGTACCTAAACAGCAGCTGGTTGCCCGATGTTGATTTGTTCCTGCGCTCATCGGGCGAGCAGCGAGTCTCGAACTTTCTGCTGTGGCAGAGCGCATACGCCGAGTTTGACTTCGATCAGACCCTGTGGCCCGACTTTGGTCGGCGTAACCTTTGGGCTGCCATCGAGCGGTTTGGCTCGCGCGACCGCCGATTTGGCGGTGCCCAAGACAAGCCCAAACGCTAGACTTGAGGTTCGTCTGTGCTTCAAGCACCGCCAACTGGTCTGGCATCCGGTCAGATCAAGAACCTATGGAGTTTAAGTGGCAACCCCTAACCGCCTTGATTCGGTAATCTCTCTCGCAAAACGTCGTGGCTTTGTCTTCCAGGCCGGCGAAATCTATGGCGGATCGCGTTCCGCATGGGACTACGGACCCTTGGGAGTCGAGCTCAAAGAAAACATCAAGCGCCAGTGGTGGAAGACCATGGTCAACAGCCGCGAAGACATCGTGGGTCTCGACTCATCGGTAATCCTGCCTCGTCGCGTCTGGGAAGCCTCGGGCCACGTGCGCGAGTTCAGCGACCCGCTGGTCGAGTGCCTCAGCTGCCACAAGCGACAGCGCCAGGACCACCTCGAGGAGGCCTTCGAAGAGAAGAAAGGTCGCGCTCCAGAGTCGATGGCAGAGATCGTCTGTAAGGACTGCGGCACCAAGGGCCAGTGGACCGAGCCGAAGGCCTTCAACGGCCTGCTTCAGACCTTCCTTGGCCCTGTTGCGGCCGAAGAGGGGCTGCACTACCTTCGCCCGGAGACCGCGCAGGGCATCTTCGTCAACTTCGCGAACGTGCTCAACGCTTCACGAATGAAGCCTCCATTCGGCATCGGCCAGATCGGCAAGTCGTTCCGAAACGAGATCACGCCGGGCAACTTTATCTTCCGCACCCGCGAGTTCGAGCAGATGGAGATGGAATTCTTCGTCGAGCCGGGCACCGACGAGCAGTGGCACGACTACTGGATCGAACAGCGCATGAACTGGTACATCGATCTGGGCATCAACCCTGAAAACCTGCGCGTCTATGAGCACCCGAAGGAAAAGCTGAGCCACTACTCGAAGCGCACAGCCGACATCGAGTACCGCTTCGGCTTCACCGGCAGCGAGTTCGGCGAGCTCGAGGGCATTGCCAACCGCACCGACTTCGACCTTTCGACTCACTCAAAGGAATCGGGCACCGACCTCAGCTACTTCGATCAGGCAAAGGGTGAGCGCTGGGTTCCATACGTAATCGAGCCGGCGGCCGGCCTGACCCGTTCGTTGATGGCCTTCCTGGTCGATGCGTACTACGAGGACGAGGCTCCAAACACCAAGGGTGGCGTCGACGTTCGAACAGTGCTGCGCCTCGACTACCGCCTCGCTCCGGTCAAGGCAGCTGTCCTTCCCCTTTCGCGCAACGAAGAGCTGTCGCCGATCGCCCGCGGGCTTGCCGCAAACCTGCGTAAGCACTGGAACATCGACTTCGATGATTCGGGTGCCATCGGACGCCGCTACCGTCGCCAGGACGAGATCGGCACGCCGTTCTGTGTCACCGTTGACTTCGACACGCTCGAAGACAAGGCAGTGACGGTTCGCGAACGCGACACCATGCAGCAGGAGCGCGTCTCGCTCGATCAGCTCAATGGCTACCTGGCCAGTCGACTGCTCGGCTAGTCAGTTCTCGATCGATACTTGGCGATGACCCGGCAGGGACTGCAATACGGTGGCTTGGCAATCAAGACACCAGTAGTTCTTGCACCCATGGCCGGCATCACCAACACCGCTTTTCGTCGCCTCTGCCGCGAGTTCGGGGGCGGACTCTACGTCTCTGAGATGGTCACCTCGCGCGCTCTGGTTGAGCGCACCGAGGAATCGATGCGTCTGATCGGGCACCACGAGAGCGAAGACATTCGTTCGGTGCAGCTCTACGGAGTTGACCCAAAGACCATCGCGGATGCCGTGACAATGTTGGTTGCCGAAAACCGTGCCGACCACATCGATCTCAATTTCGGTTGCCCGGTGCCTAAGGTGACCCGCAAGGGTGGTGGCGCCGCCCTGCCGTGGAAGCGCGATCTGTTTGCTGCCATCGTCCAGGCGGCAGTCAAGTCGGCCGGCGATGTGCCGGTCACCGTCAAGATGCGCAAGGGCATCGATCAGGACCACCTGACCTTCTTGGATGCCGGCAAGGCCGCACGCGATGCGGGCGTTACCGCCGTAGCACTGCATGGCCGCACAGCGAGCGACTACTACTCGGGCGTCGCCGACTGGGATTCGATAGCCACCCTGCGCGAGGCGCTGCCCGATGTTCAGGTGCTCGGCAACGGAGACATTTGGTCGGCGGGCGATGCGATCCGCATGATGCGACACACGGGTGTCGACGGCGTGGTGGTTGGCCGCGGTTGCCTCGGTCGCCCTTGGCTGTTCGGCGACCTGCAGAAGGCTTTTGACGAGTACCAGCGCGACCCAAACTCGAACGCGGCGGTCGACCCGATTCAGCCGACGCTGGGTGAGGTCGCAGATGCATTCCGTCGTCACGCCGAGTTGCTCATCGAGTTTTTCGATGGCGACGAAGCTCGCGGCTGCCGCGACATCCGCAAGCACGTGTCTTGGTATTTCAAGGGCTACCCGGTCGGCGGCGATTTCCGCGACCAGCTGCACCGAGTTGAATCGTTGTCGCACATGGACGATATCTTCGGAACCCTAGATCGCGATGTCGCGTATCCGGGCGAACTCGCCGAGGGACCACGCGGCCGACTCGGCGGCGCAAAGGCCTGCAGCCTGCCAGAGAATTGGCTCGACTCGCAGGAGCTCGAGGGCAAGCAGCGCACGATGCTTCAAGAGGCGGAACTGGATGTATCGGGTGGTTAGGCAAGTGGAGGGAGTGCGATGAGCATCGGTTTCGACCGCGGAGTCTTTGACAGCGGCTACAGCGACTTCGACCGCGAGCGCTTCGTTCCAGAGACCCGCAAGCAGAGCTCTTCTCGCGGTGAATTCGCCCGCGATCATGCCCGCGTTATTCATTCGTCGGCACTGCGTCGCCTCGGCGCCAAGACTCAGGTGCTCAGCCCGAGTGGCGGCGACTTCGCTCGCACTCGCTTAACTCACTCCCTGGAAGTTGCTCAGGTAGGCCGCGAGATGGCGCTCGACCTCGGCCTCAATCCCGACCTCGTCGACATGGCTTGCCTCGCCCACGATCTCGGGCATCCACCATTCGGTCACAACGGCGAGAAGGCGCTCAACGCCTGGGCTGAGGGCATCGGCGGATTCGAGGGCAATGCACAGACACTGCGCCTACTCACTCGTATCGAGCAGAAGGAGGTCGACGCCTCGGGAAACTCGGTCGGTCTGAACCTAACTCGAGCAAGCCTCGACGCCGCATGCAAGTACCCGTGGTCGCTATCGCAAGCCTCTGCCGACACCGGCGCCGACCACAGCATCAAGTTCGGCGTCTACGACGACGACCTGCCAATCTTCTACTGGATGCGCATTGGCGCGCCGGAGCGCCGCAAGTCGGTCGAGGCGCAGGTCATGGACTTCGCCGACGACGTTGCCTATTCGGTGCACGACTTCGAGGACGCAATCGTTTCGGGCTACATCGATGTTGCGCTGCTCAACGACAAGGCCTTCGAGTGGGAGTTGATTCAGAAGATCAGCGAGTGGAACGGCTTCAGCATCGCGAGCGACGAACTTCGTGAGGCGTTGTTCAACCTGCAGAGCGAACAGCACTGGATTCGCGGCTACAGCGCATCGCCACGCGATTTCGGGCAGCTCAAGAACCTCACCAGCGCACTGATCGGCCGCTTCGTCAGTCGCACCACCCAAGCGATCGTAGACACCTCACCCGCCGACTCCCTGGCCCGCTTCGGTGCGTTGCTGGTCGTGCCTTCTTCGGTGCGAGCCGAAATTGCTGTGCTCAAGGGAATCGTCTCGGCATTCCTGATGTCGCACGAGAGCCGACGACCGTTTTACGAGTGGCAGCGCGCGATCCTCGGTGAGCTAGCCGACGCGCTGTTCGCTGCCAACGGCGCTCATCTCGATGCGTACTGCTCACAGGCATGGGCAACCGCTGTCGACGAAGTGGCCAAGCGCCGCGTGATCGTCGACCAGGTGGCCTGCCTTACCGATCAAAGCGCCCTGCAGATTCACAACCGATTGGTCGGCTAACCAGTGCGCGTCCTCTTCGCCGAACCCGCTGCATCGACCGCGCTACGTAGGATTTAGACATGGCCATCGCTAAGAACAAAGAGGCGCTGCGCGACCGACTCGACCTAGTCGACATCGTCGGCGGCTACGTGCAGCTCAAGCGAGCCTCGGCCAACTCATACAAGGGTCTCTGCCCGTTCCACCCCGACAAGAATCCTTCGATGACAGTCACGCCGCACATGGGTCTCTGGACCTGCTGGAGCTGCGGCGCTAAGGGTGACGTGTTCGGGTTTGTGATGCAGATCGAAAATATCGACTTTCCGGCCGCGCTCGAACTCCTGGCCGCCAAAACCGGTTTCCAACTCGAATACGAGGAGGGTCGCGGCCCTGCAAAGGAGAACAACAACCGACCGCGCATCCTGGCCATCAATCAGGCGGCGGCCGAGTTTTTCCAGGCCCAGTTGGCGACGGATGCAGCGGCGCCGGCGCGCGATAACCTCCAGCAGCGCGGCTTCGACCGTGACGCGGCAGCCAAGTTTGGATGCGGCTTCTCGCCGGATAGCTTCAATGCGCTGACCAATCACCTCAAGGCGATGGGCTTTACCGACCAGGAGCTGCTCGACTCGACGCTTGTGCGCAAGAGCGAGAAAACTGGGGGAGTCTACGACTTCTATCGCGGCCGCCTGATGTGGCCAATCCGCGACCAGGGCGGCGCCGTGATTGGCTTTGGCGCGCGCAAGCTGCTCGAGACCGATCAGGGCCCTAAGTACTACAACAGCTCGGATTCACCCGTCTACCACAAGAACAAGGTGCTCTATGGCATCGATCTGGCCAAGGCTCCCATTGGCAAGAAGAAGCAGGTCGTCGTCGTCGAGGGTTATACCGATGTGATGGCCTGCCACCTTGCCGGTGTCGACACCGCTATCGCCACCTGCGGTACCGCGTTCACCGAGGAGCACGTCAACATCATCAACCGCCTGCTCTCTGGCGGAACGGAGGGTACCGCTGAGGTCATCTTCTGCTTCGACCCAGATGAGGCCGGGCAAAAGGCTGCGATGCGCGCGTGGGAGCAGTCGGGCATGTTCAAGGCGCAAACCTTTGTGGCTATCGGTCCAGACGGACTCGACCCTTGCGACCTGCGCAGCAAGCGTGGCGACGAGGCGGTTGCGGCGATGATCGCGAGTCGCAAGCCGATCTACGAATTCATGGTTCACCAGTACATCGACAAGTTTGACCTCGGCAACGTCGCGGGACGCGTCTCTGCCGCCAAGGCAGCCGCGCCAGTGTTGGCCGCGATTCGCGACGTCACGTCGCGCAGCGCCTACGAACGAGAGCTTTCGAGCTGGGTCAGCCTCGACCCGCAGGAGATTCACGCGTTCGTCGAGGGCGCAATTCGCAGCAAGGCCAAGGCCGGTGTGGCCGCCATGAACCGTGGAAACATTGGCACCGGCTCCGAGCCGCAGCCTCAGGTCAATGAGTCGGGCATCGGATCGCCTGAGAGCGCCCGAGGCTATCCACCAATCAATTTGAATGACCCGATGACGCGTGTCGAGCGACAGGTGCTCGAGGTCATCGTCCAGGTGCCCGAGTGCTATTCGGCAGGCGCTCTAGCGCGCATCCTCGCTATCGGTTTTGCTCACCCGGCACACAACGCCATTGGTGCAGCAATCGCGCGCGTCGAGTCGGAGCGCCCAGACGCCGGCCACGACCACGCTTGGTTCGAGCGCCTGCGCGAGTTGCTGCCGACCGAGCTTCAGGACGCCGTCGCTCAAATCGCCGTCGCCGCACTGCCTGCCGGCAACGATGAGGAGCTCGAGCGTTATGGCAAGGGAGTCATAGTCGGAGCCTTAGACCGATCACTGAACGTAGAGAAGCAGGAACTCTTGGCCGAGCTGCGTCGCACTGACGCGGCCTCGCAGGGGGAACGCTTCGCCGAAATCAACCAGCGGTTGGTTGCCATCGAGGCCGACCGACGCACGCTTAGGGAGCAGGGCTAACTATGGCGATGGATCGCACCAAGCTGGCTATCGAACCCAAGCAATTCGAACCTTACGTCGCTGCCGCCGAAGCTGCAGGAGCAACGATTGTGCCTATGTCGAGCGAAGTCGGTGCTCTGATCTGGACCGATTACGCTCGGCCAGACTTGCTAGCCGAGTTGCTTGACCAAAACCCGCAGCTCGAATGGGTGCAGCTTCCGTTCGCTGGCGTCGACGCCTTTGCCGACGTACTCGGACACGCGCCGCTCTATGCGAACGGTGGCAGATTCACCTCGGCCAAGGGCTCCTATCGCGAACCGGTTGCCGAACACGCTCTGATGCTGTGCATGGCACTGGGGCGAGCCATTCCGGAACGCGTTCGCGCAACTTCGTGGGGTTCGAAATTCGCGGTTTCGCTCTATGACGCAGACGTTTTGATTGTCGGAGGCGGTGGAATTACCGAGGAACTACTCGGACTTCTCGCTCCTTTCCGCTCCAAGGTCACCGTTGTGCGCAAGAACGTGGCGCCTCTTGCGGGTGCGACCCAGGTCGTCGCCTTCGATCGACTCGATGAGGTTCTGCCTTCTGCAGATTTCGTGATTCTGGCGGCCGCGCTCACTGACGAGACTCGGTACCTGTTCGATTCGCGTCGATTTAGCCTGATGAAGCGCAGCGCGTACCTGGTGAACGTGGCTCGTGGCCCGATGGTCGTTACCGAAGACCTAGAAGCGGCCCTAAACGGTGGCGTTATCGCCGGTGCCGGCATCGACGTGACGGACCCGGAGCCGCTACCGGATGGCCATTCGCTTTGGAGCGCCAAGAACATCATCATTACGCCGCATACGGCCGACACCAAACCGATGGTTCTGCGTATGTTCGCCGTGCGTATCGGCGAGAACGTCAGGGCCTATCGCGGCGAGGGGCCGTGGGTTGGCGTAGTAGACCCGGTGCTCGGCTACTAGAGCGCGGTAGCCATCGCTACGTCGCAAATTTTGGCCTAGGCTGCGACTCGGGCTCCGAAATCTGCTAGAGTTTCTAATCGCGCAAGCATTCCTCGGTAGCTCAATTGGCAGAGCAATCGGCTGTTAACCGATAGGTTCTTGGTTCGAGTCCAAGCCGGGGAGCCACTCATTTTGGCCTGAAGCCCGCGAGGCAACTCGTTCGGATTCAGGCCAAAACTTTATTCAAGTTCGGGCATTCGTCCGATCGAGATTGAGGCGGTCCAGGTTGATCCGTTGGATTCAGAAGCTCCCGTGGCTATCGGGTGCCTATTTCGCCATCGCCGCATTCCTCATCTTCGGCGGTGTCGACCTCATGCTGCAAGGCCCAATCGCCCTAGGGCTTTCGGCATTCATCTCGCTTGCACTCCTCTTCGCGAACCGCTTCCCGCTGATCTCGGTCGGAATCATGGCAGTCGGTTCGATCGCAGAAATTCTGCTCGGCCTGCATCCGCTCGCAGCAGGCGCGACAGCGGCCTTCGCCTTGGCCCTGGTGGCGGCCTTTGCAACCCCTCGAGTGCGCTGGATAGCCCTCGCAGTTGCCATCGCCTCCGGTCTTGCCGTTGTACTTCAACAGGCCCTCACGCTGCCGTTCGATGACTCGGTTTACGGCATGGGCGTATTCGACGAGGCCGGCCGCATCACCACCGCCCTCTTCGGCTCGATGCTCGTAATCAGCATCAACCTGCTGTCGTGGCTGGTCGGTCGCTTGGGCATGACGCGCGACACCCATGTTGGCACTAACTTCGACCGAGCCGTCGCCGCTGAGGAGCAGGCGCGACTAGCACTCGAGATTGCCGAGCAGAACGAACGTTTCCAAATCGCTCGTGACATCAATGAGCTCATCATCCAGCGCGTTTCGGCGGTCATCTCGCAAGGCGAGGGTGGTACTTACGCGGCCAAGACAGACGCGACGGCTGGCGCGCGAGCCCTGGACGCGATGATGGCTGCGGCTCGCTCGGCACACGCCGAGCTGCGTCGCCTGTTTGACATGCTCAACAAGACCCACGAGATATCCGCCGCGCCGCCAGGGATCGACGAGTTGAGCCAGTTGGTTGTCGCTTATCGCGAACACGGCTACACCGTCACGCTGCGCCACGAGGGCACTCGTTTCGGCGTCAACGATGGCGCCCAGCTGGCTATCTATCGCATCGTCTACGAGGCGATGCGCAACGTACGCACGCACGCGCCATCGGGCAGCGATGTGACGATCGACTTCTCGTGGGTCGACCATGGCGTGCAGGTCCTCGTCAAAGACAACGGCATCGAGGTCGCCAATCGTTCGACGACGCTTGACGGCCTGACCGACGGCTACACAGCGGCTGATGACCTGAAATCGTTGGTCGAACCAATCTCGGGTGCCAGTTTGACGGGCATGCGCGAGCGTGCTGCGCTATACGGTGGTCGCGTCGAAGCGACTCGCGTTCCTGGTGTTGGCTTCACCGTCTCGGCAATCTTCCCGAACCTCCGCGAGTTAGCTGGCGTCTAGTGGCCAACGAACTGCGCATCGGACTTCTCGATGGCGATGAGGGCATCCGCGAGGGGCGCCGTCTAGTCCTCGATTCGCAGGCCGACTTTCGCGTCGTGTACGACGAAGAGAATGCGCTTGCCGCGCTGGAGCGCATCCCGGACCTCCTGATAGACGTGTTGGTAGTCGACCACCGACTAAAGGGTCTGGACGGCATCGAATTCTCTCGTCGACTTGTCGAGACTCTGACGAGCGCGGAACACCCGGTTCCTAAGATCGTCATGACCGGGCCTTACTACACCCGCGAACTCGAAATCGCCGCCATCCGCTCCGGCGCATCTGCCGTGGTGACTCAAGACATGGGCGCAGCCAAGTTGATTTCAGTCATTCGCGAGGTGTCGCAGAGCCTCGGCGAGCCTGACTTCGGCATGCTCCTCGAGTTCTTGAACGAGGCGGACGCGATTCACCTCGGTTCTCAGGTGTTCCTCATGCGTCTCGGTGACCTCAGCGATAAGGAGCGCGCGGTGCTAGACCTGTTTGAAGCCACCACGCCGTTTGAATCGATTGCCGAAATCCTCGAACTGCCGAAATATCGTGTGCGTCAGATCTTTGAGAAGGTCATGCGACGCTGCGGACTCGCTACTCGCGCCCAGCTATTCCTAGCCCTATTCGAGGCGAGTAGCAAGAGTGCCTAACAACTCTGGAACACCAATCGCTAAGAAATCGCGCGCGGCAACGATCCCGCCAACCAAAGGTCTGCTTGGCAAGTCCATCGGGGTTGGCCTAGCCACCGGTTTCTACGGCATTTCGTTCGGTGCGCTATCGGTCGCCGCCGGCTTGGACATTTGGCAAACGATGACGCTGAGCCTGTTCATGTTCAGCGGTGGTTCGCAGTTCGCCTTCGTGGCAATTGCGGCCGGTGGCACACCTGCCATAGCCGCTGCCATCACCTCGGCCTGGCTGTTGGGGATCCGCAATGGTTTCTACGCAATCCGCATGGCCCCAATTCTCAAGACCCTCGGGCTCAAGAAGCTAGTCGGCGCGATGCTAACCATCGATGAGTCGATAGCGGTCGCTACAGCGGAGCGAGATCTGGCCAACCAGCGCCGCGGTTTCTGGTGGACCGGAGCAGCCGTGTATCTGTTTTGGAACCTCGCCACCTTCATGGGTGCCCTGGTCGGTGAGGCCCTCGGTAAGCCGGAAACCTGGGGCCTGGATGCCGCTGCCGCTGCCGCCTTCGTCGGACTAATCTGGCCGCGCCTGCGTGAGCGCCAAGCTCTGATCGTCGCCATCATCGCTCTGGCGGTCGCGACCCTCGTGTCGCCCTACGTTCCTGCAGGAATGCCAGTACTGCTTGCTGGTGGCGTTGCAGTCGTCTTCGGGCTTACTAACTGGTTCGGCAAGCCGGGCGAGCAGTCAATCGCAGCCGTCGAGGTCCCGACGGGGGAGTCGAAGCCATGAGCGTTTGGTTAGGCGTAATCATCGGCGCGGTAGCCGTGTACAGCTGGAAGGCGCTCGGCGCATACGTTCCACAGCGTTTCCTTGAGCGTCCGCTCATAGCCCGCATCGCATCGCTGCTGACCGTCGCGCTACTCGCCGGCCTTATCGGCATCCAGGGCTTCACGGCAGGTGGCCAGGTTCAGTTCGATTCCCGCGTGCCCGCGCTCATTGTCGCCGGCCTGCTCACCTGGTTGCGAGTGCCATTCATCATCATGGTCGCAGTTTCGGCCGCCGTCGCAGCCTTGCTCCGGGCCTTCTTAGGCTGGGCTTAGCCCTCTAGGTTGTCGCGGCCAGGCAGCCAAGACTTGCCTGGTACGCCCCAGCCATTGTCTTCGACAACCTCGGCCGCAATCTGCTTCCAAGGCTCGGCGAGGCGGTCGACGTAAAGGGTTCCGTCTAGGTGGTCGAACTCGTGCTGGAAGATGCGGGCAAACCAGCCGTCGGCCTCGATTCGCACCGGCTTCTGCTCGAGGTCAACGCCCGACACGACGGCCGTCTCGGCGCGCTTGAGCGGAAAACGCTCGCCTGGCACCGAAAGGCAGCCCTCGACCTCGGTGTCTTCATCGGCAGGTTCGTCGACGATCGGGCCTATCTCGAGAACCGGATTGATCAGCACGCCGCGGCGCTCGTTGCCCTCGTCGTCGGCAAAGTCATAAACGAAGATTCGAAGCGGGATGCCGACCTGTGGGGCCGCAAGGCCCACTCCCGGAGCCTTGTCCATCGTGTCGTACATGTCGGCAACCAGTGAGCGCAGCTCATCGTCGAAAACCGTCACCTCGCTCGCGCGCGAGTGCAGTACTGGGTTGCCGGTGATCACGATTGGTCGAATAGCCATTCCACAAACTTAGTCGAACGATGCCACCGCAGAACGACCGTGGGCCGACCGCCTCCAGAGGATTCCACCAGTCGCGCAATAGGCTAGAAAGACTGCTAGAGGAGGTGCACATGGGGCCAGCGGACGAATTGAAGGCACTTGCCATTCTCTTTGCGGCACTTGCCGCCGTCGCTATGTCGTATGGTGCGCAATTCCAGAACGACGCGGTTAGTGAGCGCCACCAGAGCAAAGAGCGCGGGCGCGGATCACTCAGCTTGAAGCAGGTCGCCAGCCTTTTGGTTCGCCCTCGTTGGTTGTCAGGTCTGGGCATGATGGTCGTCGCTATCGTCTTGCAGCTGGCCGCACTTAGCCTCGCGCCGCTGATCGTTGTTCAGCCGATCGGCGCAATCGCCCTAATCGTCACCCCGCTGCTAAACGCCCGTTCCAAGAAGACCAAGATTGATCGCGCCACCTGGATCGCTATCGGCGTCACCACCCTTGGCATCGGCGCATTCGTCGCTCAGGCCACCGGAGTCGCCCACGAGACTCATCTGACCGACGATGACCTTCGCACGGTTCTTGCGATCCTCGCAGCACTCATCGCCGTATTTGGCATCTGGTTTTTCACCATGGGCAACCGAGCAAAGGCCCTAACGTTCGTATTCGGCGCGGGAGTCCTATACGGCTTTGTCGCGACGCTCGCCAAGGTCGTCATTCAGCGCATTTACCAGGCTCAGTTCGAGTGGTTGACGGTGCTCTGCCTGCTCGCACTTGTCGGTGCTGTGGTCCTTGGCGGTTGGTTCGTGCAGAACGCCTATGCGTCTGGCCCACCCGACCTAGTCATCGCCGGATTGACCGTGATCGACCCGCTAGTGGCAGTCTCGGTCGGCATCATCGTGCTTGGCGAGGCACAGCAGGCTAACTGGCTCGTTTCTGTCGGGTTCGCCATCGCCGCAGCCATAGCAATCGTGGGTGTCTTCATGCTGTCAAAGGTTCACCCAGAGCTGGCCGAAAAGCGTCACTAACCGCTCTGCCGCCACACCCGCAAAGTAGACTTAACTCACACAGGCGCACTGCGCCCCGATCACCAAGAGGCGAATTGTCAGCAGACTCTAACCCGAGCGACCGCAAACTCAGCGTCGTCATCGGTTGCGACACATTCCCGCCTGACATCAATGGAGCGGCTCGTTTCGCCGAGCGCCTCGCCGGTGGCCTAGCGCGTCACGGTCACGACGTGCACATCATTGCTCCAGCGTTCGACAGGAATTACGGCACCTTCATCGAAATGCACGATGGTTCACAGATGACCGTTCACCGAATCAAGAGCCACAAGCTCATGCAGCACGAGACCCTGCGCTTTGTTTGGCCATTCACGCTGAAGCGCAAGACCGACCGCATCCTCGACAACATCAAGCCGGATGCGGTGCATATGCAGTCGCACCTCGTCATGGGGCGCTACCTCTCGCGTAGCGCGAAACAGCGCGGAATCCGCCTTGTAGCAACCAACCACATCATGCCCGAGAATCTGATCAAGTACTCGGTCGTGGTTCCAAAGTGGCTCGAGAAGCCGATCATGAAGCTTGCCTGGAAAGACGCCGGGCACATCCTCAAGCGCGCAAACTTCATCACGACTCCGACTCGTCGCGCCGCGAACCTGCTCGAGGCCTCGGCGGGCGTAACCGACGTGCTAGCGATCTCGTGCGGCATCGATGCCTCGCGATTCGCTAACGCGACCCCGACCAGCAACAAGCCGCCTCGTGTACTGTTCCTGGGCCGCCTCGATTTCGAGAAGCACATCCACAACCTGCTCAAGGCCGTTGCGAAGCTGCCAGCCGAACTCGGCGTCCAGGTTGAAATCGTCGGAAACGGTGGAGAGCGCGAAAACCTAAAGGCGCTAGCGGCAGAGCTGGGCATTGCAAGCCAGGTCGAGTTCCGCGGCCACATCGCCGAAGACGAACTCGCCAAGGCCTACGAACGCGCTACCGTGTTCGCGATGCCTTCGATCGCCGAGTTGCAGTCGATCGCAACAATGGAGGCAATGGCCTCGGGGCGCCCGGTCGTGGCTGCCAACGCGATGGCCCTTCCGCATCTCGTGCACAACGGCGACAACGGCTACCTATTCGAACCGGATGACGTCGACGATTTCGCCGAGAAGCTCTCGCTGGTTCTGACCGCAGACCAGGCCGAACTCGACCGCTTGAGCGAGAATTCGCTGCACCTGATTCAGTCGCACGACATCGAGCGCACCCTGAAGATCTTTGAAGACCTGTATCGCGGCGACCACGACGATGAGCTCGAGGAGTCGGACGACAACAAGCCGGAATACCTCATGCCGATCGGCCTCTTGAGCCCGGCTCTGCACGACCGTGTTCTGGCTCTGCGCGACAGCGCGCGTGGGTTGCGCGAGCGCTCATCAGATCTGCGCGACAAGACCGAAGATGTGCTCGAACGCATCGAGGAACGCCTAGAGGATGTGCGCGATGAAGTCATCGAACGCGCCAAGGCGGTCGACAAGAAGGTTCGCAAGTCGGTCAAACGAGTTGCGAAGAAGGCATCCGAAATCATTAAGTCAGAAGACGACTAGGTTTCGAACTCCGAGGGGAGTTAGCTCAGCCGGTTAGAGCAGCGGACTCATAATCCGTCGGTCACGGGTTCAAGTCCCGTACTCCCTACCAAGTGCCCAACGAACGGGACTTCAAACTGGCTTGGTCGCCAGTTTGCATACTACCTACCGTGGCCAATGTCACGCTTTGGTAACCATGGCTCGCGCCAAGTAATTGCAAGCGATTACAGTCCGGGCGGTCGCATAGATTTTTGGGGTACCAAATCTAAGGAGCTACCCCTTGTCGATTCGCGTCCGCGTTCTTGCAGCAATTTCATCGGCCATCGCACTTGTTGCGAGCCTCATCGCAGCCCCGCCAGCCATGGCACTCGGCGTTGACACAGTCCACGTCAAGGTGCACTACCAGCGCCCGGCCGGCGACTACGACACGTGGAACGTTTACACATGGCGTAACGACGACGGCAGCGGCAAGGACGTCGGCGTCGATGACAAGGTCTTCGCGTTCACTGCCGGCGAGGACGCGTTCGGCAAGATTGCGCAGATCGACGTTTCGGGAATGGCCCCTTACAAGAGCCTTGGTTTTCTGATTCGCAAGGGCACTACCTGGACCAAGGACGTCTCGGTTGACCGCTTCCTAAGCACCTTCGACTCAAATGGCAACGCCGAAATTTGGCTCGTGCAGGGCGACGAGACCGTGTACACACAGGCACCATCAGTGGCAGACGCAATCACTAACGCGACCCAGGACACCCTGACCAGTGTCACCGTCTCGCTCAGCCGCCGAATCGCTGCTTCACCTGTTCCGGCATTCACGGTAAAGCTCGCAGGTGCGACCATCGCAACCAGCTCGATCGTCCCTGTCTCGACCACCTCAAAGGGCGCGCTCGACTGGACCCTAAATTTCGCCTCTCCGCTCACCATCGGAGGAGCATACGAAGTCAGCCTCGACGGCTTTGGTAGCCAGTCGGTAACCACCGGAGCCGTAATGAACTCAAAAGAATTCGATGACCTCTACTACTACGAGGGCAACGACCTCGGCAACACCTACGCCAAGGCGCAGACCACCTTCCGCGTTTGGGCACCGACCGCCCAGAGCGTGACCCTCGTCACCTACGGAAACGCGAACGACTCGGCTGGCACTCTCAGTGCAACCGAAGCGCCGATGACCAAGGACATCAAGGGCACCTGGGTGAAGACGCTGACCGGAGACCAGAACGGTCTGATCTACACCTACAAGGCGAAGATCGGTTCTGAGACCAACGAGGCCGTCGACCCGTACGTGCGAGCCACGACGATCAACGGAGCGAAGGGTGTGGTTGTCGACCTCGCAGCGCTCAAGTTGGCCACCGAGGCCGCCAAGCCCACCTTCACCGGCAAGCCGACCGATGCCGTTTTCTACGAACTTCACGTCCGCGATGCCTCGATCAACGCGTCGAGCGGCGTCAGCGCTGCCAATCGTGGCAAGTTCCTTGGTTTGACCGAGGTTGGCACCAAGACCGCGAATAAGAAGTCGCCAACGGTTCTCTCGGCCATCAAGGACCTCGGTGTCACTCACGTGCAGTTGCTGCCGGTCTACGACTACGCGTCAATCGACGAGTCGAAGCCGGGGGAGTACAACTGGGGCTACGACCCACAGAACTACAACGTGCCTGAAGGCTCATACTCGAGCAACCCGAACGACCCGACCAAGCGCATCACCGAGCTCAAGCAGGTAGTGAACACCTTCCACGCCAACGGCCTGCGCGCCGTGATGGATGTTGTCTACAACCACGTTTCATCGGCACAGAGCTTCAGCATGCAGCAGCTCGTTCCGGGCTACTTCTTCCGCACCTCGGCCGATGGCAACCTCGCCAACGGCACCGGTTGTGGCAACGAGGTCGCCTCGGAGCGTTCGATGGCGCGCAAGTTCATTGTCGACTCGGTCAAATACTGGGCAACCGAGTACGGTTTCGACGGCTTCCGCTTCGACCTGATGGGCATTCTTGATGTCACGACGATGAACCAGATTCGTGCCGAGCTCACCAAGATCGACCCTTCGATCCTGATCATCGGCGAAGGCTGGGACATGGGCGATGTCTTGGACGGTTCGCAGAAGGCAAGCCAGAAGAACGCCCCACAGATGCCTGGCATTGCACACTTCAACGACACCATCCGTGACGGCATCAAGGGCTCTGTGTTCAACCACAGCGAGACCGGCTACGCCCAGGGCAAGCTGAGCGCAATCAGCTCGGTGAAGTCGGGCATCGTCGGTCAGGTTGCCTATGACGCGACTGCCGGTGGTGGTTGGGGAGCGGTCGATCCGAGCGTGTCCGTCAACTACGTCGAGGCTCACGACAATCTGACCCTGTTCGACAAGCTCTTGGCCTCGATGCCAAAGGCTTCGGCCGCCGAACGCCAGCGCGTGTTTACGCTGTCTTCGTCGATCGCGATTCTCGCTCAGGGCCTTCCGTTCATCCACGCCGGCCAAGAGTTCATGCGAACCAAGGGTGGCAACGACAACTCGTACAACTCGGGTGACAAGCCAAACGCGCTGATGTGGAACACCCGCGTCACCAACGCCTCGGTAGTGAACTACTTCAAGGGCATGATCGCTCTGCGCAAGGCACACCCTGCCTTCCGCATGTCAACGGCGGATGCGGTGCGCGCCAACCTCAAGTTCATCTCGGCGCCGAGCGCCGTGGTGGCGTACTCGCTCAACGGCGCAGCGGTCGGCGACAGCTGGTCGAGCATCGTTGTTGCGCACAACCCGAACAAGAAGGCCGTAACCATCAAGCTGCCGAGCAAGGGCACCTGGAGCATCGTTGTTTCAGGCCCGAACGCGGGCGTCAAGACCCTAAGCGTGATCAAGAACGCTTCGACGGTCTCGGTTCCGGCTCAGGCAACCCTGGTGCTGCACAAGTAGCAGTCGCCTAAGCGCTGTAAAGCTCCTGGCCGCCGACGTAGGTGGCCAGGACTTTGCATTTTGCGATGCCTTCTTTTGCTCCTGCGAGGGGATCAGTGGCCAGAACTACCAGGTCGGCACGCATGCCGGGCAACAGCAAACCAGCCTCTGAATCGCCCATTTGAGCCGCTACGGCGGCCGTGTAGGCGTGAACGGCCTCTTGGATGCTCAGGGCCTGCTCGGGCGTCCAGCGGTTTCCTGGGGCCTCCAGAGTGGCTCGTGTGGCGGCCACCTGGATTCCCTCGAGCGGAACGAAGGATGACACCGGCCAGTCCGAGCCAAAGCTCACAGCAACCGCGCTTTCGAGAGCGGTGCGCATCGCATACATCGCGTCTACGCGTTCGGTTCCGAGATGCGGCACGCAACTTGTCAGCATCGCATTCTGTTGGGCCCAATACGGCTCAAAGTTGGCAACCACGCCGAGCTCTGCGAACCGGCTCCAGTCACTAGGACGCACCAGCTCGACGTGGGCTATGACCGCCGGTCGGTTGGCCCGAAGTTCCGTGGGTACAGACTCGATCGCGTCCAGTGCAGCAGACACTCCGGCATCGCCGATTGCGTGGATGTGCAGGGCGAACCCGGAAGCAGCAGCGGCGCGAGTCGCCTCTGCGAACTCTGCTGCGCTCCACACAGCCTGCCCGTTTTTGCCGGCGTGACCCGTCGTTCCTACGTACGGCTCGTGCACGTAAGCGGTGGCGCTGCCGAACGCACCATCGGCGAAAAACTTGGCAGTATTCACAGTCAGGAGAGTGTTGCCCGCAGCGGTGATGCGATCGCGCATTTCGACGAAGTAGGCGAGCCGTTCGCGCCACTCACCCGGTGCAAACCTGAATGACAGATCGATACGGATGCGCAGGCGTCCGGACTCGGCGAGGGCCAGGTAAACCTCCGCCATGCCTGGGTCAATCCACGCGTCGACAACCGCGGCAAGTCCGTTGGCAAGCAGGAGGCGCTGCGCGTCATCGAGCGCGTTGAGGTCCTGAGGCAATGTGGGCTTGGGGGCGCGGTCGAGCACCAGGCTCATCGCCTCCCATTCCCGCAAGATTCCGGTCGCGGCGCCGGCTGCGTCCACGTCTATTGACCCGTGTTGAATCCTTGCTGCCGCCTGCGCGACGCCTCCGGCAGAACCGAGCCCTGCGGCTACTAGTGCAGCGGTGTTGACCCACAGCGTGTGGTGATCGTCGGCATGCAGGACAACCGGGATGTCGCTGACGACGGCATCGAGCAGTCGCGCTGCAACTGGCTCCCGACCAGCAGTGATTCCGCGTTCATAGATTGCGCCATCGATCCAACCGATATCGGGGTTGACTAATCGGTATGCAGCAATTGCGGCCTGAATCGACTCGAGGTCGCGGCAGTCGGTCAGGTGCAGCCCCATGGCCTCGCGCGCTGCAAATAACGGATGAGCGTGACCGTCGCGGAACGCAGGCAACACGGTGGCGCCGCCAAGGTCGATGACGTCGATTGCGGCTCCCGAATCGGCCAGCTCTTGCGCTTGAGAGCTATCGATTACCAGCCCGTCACGAACCCACAGCTGTGAAACAGGCGCAGATGAGGGGGTGGGGTAGATTCGCCCGTTGGTGAACTGGCAGAGTTGCATCGGTTATGCGGTGGCGAAGGCGCGCTCGCGCAGGTAGCAGCTGGGGCAGAGCGACTCGTAGGTAACGTGCACGCCGTCGATCGCCACCTGTTCGCCGTCGAACACGAAGCGCCCATCGACCAGTCGCGCGTTGTACATGGCCTTCTTGCCGCAGCGACAAATCGTCTTGAGTTCCTCGAGGCTGTGCGCGATCTCGAGCAGCCGAATGGAGCCAGGGAAGCCATGCGTCAAAAAGTCTGTGCGAATACCGTATGCCAGCACGGGTACGCGGTCTAGCACGGCGATCTCGAGCGCCTCATCCACCTGTTCGCGGGTGAGAAACTGTGCCTCGTCGATCAGCAGACAGGCCACCGGGCCAACGTCGAAGGTCTCGGCCGCAACGCGGTTGAACTCGTCGCGAAGGTTCTGCTCCGGAGTGATCAAGAAATCGACCTCCCGGGTCACGCCGAGTCGCGAGACTACCTCGCGATCGCCCTTGGTGTCGATGGCTGGCTTGACCAACAGGACGCGCTGACCGCGCTCCTCGTAGTTGTACGCAACCTGCAGCAGCGCCGTCGACTTGCCACTATTCATGGCTCCGTGACGGAAGTACAACTTGCTCATGGCGACAAGCCTAGGCGATTCGCAATCGCCAGTTGACAAGGCGCAACGGGCGGGCATAACCTGTTGTTCCGCCGCTTGTCGCGGGCACCGCAGGTCAATGGGGAAGTTGTACCTTCGGATTCGAAAGGCAAGCAGATGAATCACGCTCAAGGCATGATCTACATCCACTCAACACCCAAGGCCGTCGCGCCTCACGTGGAGTGGTCTATTAGTCGCGCGCTCGGAGAACCAGTGCGAATCGACTGGATTGACCAACCCGTAACTCCCGGCCAGCAGCGCGGCGAGCTGTTCTGGCACGGCAAGACCGGCGCGGGGGCCGACATCGCGAGCGCCCTGGTTGGCTGGCAGACGATCCGATTCGAGATCACCGAGGAACCACAGCAGGGCCTAGAGGGCTATCGCTGGGCTTACACGCCAACGCTTGGCATGTTCTCGTGCCAGATCGACTGGGCGGGCAACCTGCTCATCAACGAATTCCGGCTTCGATCCGCTCTCGAATCGGCAGGCTCAAACGCGCTAGAGCTGCAGCGCGAAATGCGCAAGCTGCTTGGTCAGTCATGGGACGACGAGCTTGAGGTGTTCCGCAAGGCCGGAATGGATGCGCCAGTCGTCTGGCTGCAGCGCTTTGGCTAACTAGCCCTCGAAGCTGCGGAACGCGACGACCGCGTTGTGACCACCGAAGCCGAACGAGTTGCTGATCGCCAAGGCAGGGCCTGCTGCAATCTTTCGCGGTTCGGTGACAACGTCCAGAGGGATCTCCGGGTCCTGGTTGTCCAAGTTGATGGTCGGCGGCAAAGTGCGCTCGTGTAGCGCGAGAATCGTAAAGATTGCCTCAATCGCCCCAGCGCCACCCAGAAGGTGGCCGGTCGATGACTTAGTCGCCGAGATGGCAATCTTGCTCAGGTGCTCGCCAAAGACGCGCTTTAGAGCGTTGTATTCGGCGATGTCGCCTACTGGGGTCGAGGTCGCGTGCGCGTTGATGTGCACGACATCGGTGACTTCGGCGCCGGCCTGCTTGAGGGTAGCCAGCACTGCGCGGGCAGCACCGGTGCCTTCTGGGTCTGGAGCGGTGATGTGGTGTGCATCCGAGGTGACCGCGCCGCCAACGAGCTCGGCGTAAATCTTTGCGCCGCGCTTTTGCGCGTGTTCGAGGGTCTCGAGCACGATAGCGCCTGCACCCTCACCCATGACAAATCCATCGCGAGCGGTGTCGTATGGACGCGATGCGGCAGCTGGGTCGTCGTTTCGGCGCGAGAGCGCGTGCATGCTGGCGAATGCGGCGATAGGCATCGGGTGAATCGCTGCCTCGGCACCACCGGCGACCACGATGTCGATCTCACCGCTGTTCAAGCGGGTGATCGCGTTCGCAATTGCCTCGGTGCTCGAAGCACATGCCGATACGGACGTGCGAACGCCGCCGCGGGCAGCCAGATCCATGCCAATTGCTGCTGCAGGGCCGTTTGGCATAAGCATCGGAACCGTCATCGGCATAACGCGACGAGGGCCCTTCTCCTTGAGCGTGTCGTATGCGTCCAGCAGGGTCCAGACACCACCGATTCCGGTGGAGAACTCGACCGCGAAGCGCTCCGGGGTAACCTCCGGCGAACCGGCGTCAGCCCAAGCCTCACGACCAGCGATCAGCGCGAACTGGCTGCTCGGGTCCAGGCGCTTGGCCTCCTGAGGGGTGAGGACCTCGGCAGCAGGAACCTTTGCCTGTCCGGCAAAGGTGACAGGCAGCTCATACTTGGCCACCCACTCCTGCTCCAGAGTCGAAATGCCTGACTCACCGGCAAGCAGAGCCTGCCAGGTCGACTTTGCGTCGCCACCGAGCGGCGTGGTAGCACCGATTCCGGTGACAACGATGCGCTGAGCCAAGGTCATTTCCTTTGTTTAGTAACGCTTTATTAGGCGTTGACGATGAAGTTGACTGCGTCGCCAACGGTGATGAGGTTCTTTACTTCCTCATCAGGAATCTTTACGCCGAACTTGTCTTCTGCGTTTACGACGATGGTCATCATCGAGATCGAGTCGATGTCGAGGTCGTCAGTGAACGACTTGTCCATCTGAACCTTCTCAACTGCGATGCCGGTCTCTTCGTTTACGAGCTCGGCTAGGCCTGCGAGAACTTCGTTCTGGTCGAGTGCCATGGTTTCTCCTTATTGGTGGTGGAATAGCGGGTTAAGTTTAGGGGAGCACTACCACTTGAGCGCCGAAGGCAAGGCCCGCGCCGAAGCCAATTTCGAGCGCCAATCCGCCCGACTTGACCTCGCCCGATTCGAGCAAAGAGTGCATGGCCAGCGGGATAGAAGCGGCGGATGTGTTGCCCGTGTAGACGATGTCGCGTGCGACAACTACGTTGTCAGGCAGCTTCAGTTGCTTGGCAAGCTCATCGATGATGCGAATGTTGGCCTGGTGGGTAACGAGAGCCGAAAGATCCTCGGCCTTTACGCCGGCAACCTCGAGCGCCTCCTTGGCGACCTTAGCCATCTCCCAGACGGCCCAGCGGAATACGGTCTGACCTTCCTGGCGCAGCGTAGGCCAGGCAGCAACTCCGTCGCGGAATTCGATCAAGGATGCGGTCATGCCGACTGCATCCCAGTGCGAGCCGTCGGAGCCCCATACGGTCGGGCTGATTCCCGGGGTGTCCGACGGACCAACGATTGCGGCACCTGCGCCGTCACCGAGCAGGAAGCTGATGGTGCGGTCGGTCGGATCGACGAAGTCGCTGAGCTTCTCGCCACCGACTACGAGCACGTACTTTGCCATGCCCGAGCGCACGAGTGCGTCGGCCTGAGCGATGCCGTAGCAGTAACCTGCGCAGGCGGCCGAGATGTCATATGCCGGAGCGGGGTTAGCGCCAACCTTGTCTGCCAGAAGCGCTGCGGCCGAAGGGGTCTGGTGGGGGTGGGTGATGGTGCTGAACAGAACAGCGCCAATCTCGGCTGGGTCGATTCCTGCTTTTTTGATGGCCTCGGTCGATGCCTCGACCGCCATATCCATCAGGCTGCGACCTGCACTAGCGCGCTTGCGGGTGATGATTCCGGTGCGCTGGCGAATCCACTCGTCACTCGAATCGATCGGACCCGCGATGTCATCGTTAGTGACGGTCAGGTCGCCTCGAGCGGCACCCAACGCGTAGATACGCGAGTACTTGACGGGAGTGTATTGGTTCAGGATTGGCTGTGACATGCGTGCCTCTCTGGGGTTCGCGTCTAGCTGTGGTTCGCGATTAGCTCGCGGGCCGCGTCGAGTTGGTCTGGGGTCTTCAATGCGAGAGCCTCGATGCCCGGCATCGAGCGCTTTGCTAGCCCAACGAGGGTTCCCGCAGGAGCCAGCTCGAGGATCGCGGTGACGCCAGCCTCAACCATGGCGTCCATGCAGAGGTCCCAGCGGACCGGTGATGAAACCTGGTTCACCAGGAGCGAAAGGAACTCGCTGCCCGAATCGATCTGTCGGCCACCGGCGTTAGTCCAAAGTTTAACCGTTGGGTCGGCGACACTGAGAGTGCCGGCGTATGCGGCGAGGGTGTCTACTGCAGGCTGCATGTAGCGGGTGTGGAACGCGCCAGCGACGGCGATAGGAATTACGCGGGTTCCGGTGACGGGGTCCGCCTGAAGCGCTGCGATTCCCTCGGTCGAACCGGCTGCGACGATCTGGCCACCGCCGTTGTAGTTGGCCGGTTGAAGACCCAGCGCGTCGAGTTTTGCCTCGACTTCGGCCTGGTCGCCACCGAGAATAGCGGCCATGGTGGTCGCTTCGAGAGCTGCCGCCTTGGCCATTGCGTCACCGCGCTGCTTGACGAACTTGATGCCCTGCTCGGCGGTGAAGACACCGGCTGCAACGGCCGCTGCGATCTCGCCGACCGAGTGTCCGGCGGTGCCGGCGATGCCCGCTTCGGCGAGAGTCTTGCCATCGGTCAACGCTGCCAGCGCCGCGACCGAGGTGCCAACGATCAGCGGCTGAGCAACGGCGGTATCGCGGATCGTGTCGGCGTCGCTAACCGTGCCGTGGCCAACGAGGTCGATTCCCGCGACCTCCTGCTGCAACCCGAGGGAAGCGGCGAATGCCGGCACCTCGAGCCACGGAGTCAGCATGCCGGGGGCTTGCGCGCCCTGTCCAGGGCAAACGACAACGATCATGCTGCTACCTCCGTGTTGGTTGCTTACGCTTCGCCGCCGGCCGAACCGCTGGTGCCAGCGGTTACGTCGTGCAAGCGGTAGCGGTCAATGGCCTGCTGAGGAACCGAAGGGTCCATCTCGCCACGTTCGACGAGCTGCTCTAGAACGCGAACCGCGATCGATGGTCCGTCAATCTTGAAGAATCGACGAGCAGCCGCACGGGTATCCGAGAAGCCGAAGCCATCGGCGCCCAGGGTCGCGTAGTCGCCTGGAACCCAAGGACGAATCATGTCCTGAACGGCGTGCATGTAGTCGCTGACGCCCAGGAATGGTCCCTCCGAGCCGGAGAGCTTCTTTGAGACATAGGCAGGCTCGACAGCCTGATCAGGGTTCAGGAACTTCTGCTGGTCCTTGGCGAGGCCATCGCGACGCAGCTCGGTCCACGAGGTGACTGACCAGATGTCGGCCGATACGCCCCAGTCGTCCTGCAGCAGTCGCTGAGCCTCGTGTGCCCAAGGAACGGCAACGCCCGAAGCGAGGATCTGGGCCTTACGACCGGCATTCTCGTTCTTGCTGATGCGGTGGATTCCACGAAGGATGCCGTCGACGTCGACATCGGCCGGCTCTGCAGGCTGCAGGTATGGCTCGTTGTAGACGGTGATGTAGTAGACCACGTTCGGATCCTCGTGCTGGCCGCCGTACATGCGAGCCAGGCCATCCTTCATGATGTGCCCGATCTCGTAACCGTATGCCGGGTCGTACGAAATGACACCGGTGTTGGTCGACGCGATAAGCGGGCTGTGGCCATCGGCGTGCTGCAGACCTTCACCGGTGAGGGTAGTGCGGCCGGCAGTTGCACCGATCATGAAGCCACGAGCCATCTGGTCGGTCGCGGCCCAGACCGAGTCGGCGGTGCGCTGGAAACCAAACATCGAATAGAACACGTAGATCGGAACAATCGGTTGACCCTGAGTCGCGTACGAGGTGCCCGCGGCGGTGAACGCAGCCATCGAGCCGGCCTCGTTGATGCCGGTGTGCAGAATCTGACCCGCGGCGCTCTCCTTGTAAGAGAGCAGCAGCTCGCGGTCAACCGAGATGTAGTGCTGGCCGTTCGGGTTGTAGATCTTCGCGGTAGGGAAGAACGCGTCCATACCGAAGGTACGTGCCTCATCCGGGATGATCGGAGCGATTCGCTCGCCCAGGCCAGGGGAGCGCAGGAGGTCCTTGAGCAGGCGAACGAAGGCCATGGTCGTGGCTACCGGCTGGTTACCCGAGCCACCCTTTGCGACCTTGTAGACGTCATCGCCAGGCAGGTCGAACGAAACGTACTTGCTTCGACGCTCAGGCAGGTAACCACCCAGTTCGCGACGACGCTCGTGCATGTATTCGATCTCAGGGGCGTCCTGGCCAGGGTGGAAGTATGGCGGCTGGTAAGGGTTTTCCTCGAGCTGCGCGTCGGTGATCGGAATGCGAAGTTCGTCGCGGAAACCCTTGAGGTCGTCCAGCGTCATCTTCTTCATCTGGTGGGTAGCGTTGCGGCCCTCGAATGACTTGCCGAGGGTGAAGCCCTTGATGGTCTTCGCGAGGATTACGGTTGGCTGACCCTTGTGCTCGGTCGCTGCCTTGTAGGCGGCATAGATCTTGTTGTAGTCGTGGCCACCGCGCTTGAGTCCCCAGATCTGGTCGTCGCTCATGTCCTTGACGAGCTCAAGCGTGCGTGGGTCGCGACCGAAGAAGTTCTCGCGCACGAACGCGCCGTCCTCGGTCTTGTAGGTCTGGAAGTCGCCGTCCGGAGTCTTGTTCATCAGGTCGACCAGGGCACCGTCGGTGTCGCGCGACAGCAAGCTGTCCCACTCACGACCCCAGACCACCTTGATCACGTTCCAGCCGGCACCACGGAAGAAGCTCTCGAGTTCCTGAATGATCTTGCCGTTGCCGCGAACCGGACCGTCGAGACGCTGCAGGTTGCAGTTGACCACGAAGGTCAAGTTGTCGAGCTTGTCGTTGGCAGCCAGCTGCAGAGCACCGCGCGACTCGACCTCGTCGAGCTCGCCGTCACCGAGGAATGCCCAGACGTGCTGGTCTGCGGTGTCCTTCATGCCACGACCCGCCAGGTAGCGGTTGAACTGCGCCTGGTAGATCGCGTTGATCGGACCGAGGCCCATCGAAACGGTGGGGAACTGCCAGAAGTCCGGCATCAACCGCGGGTGAGGGTATGAGCTGAGACCGCCACCCGCGTGCGACTTCTCCTGGCGGAAGCCGTCGAGCTGTTCGGCAGATAGGCGACCCTCGAGGAATGCGCGAGCGTACGGGCCAGGTGAAGCGTGGCCCTGAATGAAGATCTGGTCGCCGCCGGAAGCATGGTCCTGACCCTTGAAGAAGTGGTTGAAACCAACCTCGTAGAGCGATGCTGACGATGCGAAGGTCGAGATGTGACCGCCGACGCCGACGCCAGGACGCTGTGCTCGGTGCACGAGCATCGCTGCGTTCCAGCGCATCCAGGCGCGGTACTTGCGCTCGATGGCCTCGTCACCAGGGAACTCTGGCTCGTTCTCGGGAGCGATGGTGTTCAGGTAGTCGGTGGTAGGAACGATTGGAACGTTCAGCTGCAGCTCGTGCGAGCGACGCAGCAGGTTGAGCATGATTTCGCGTGCGCGACCGCGTCCTTGAACTCGTGCGACAGCATCGAGCGATTCAAGCCATTCCGAGGTTTCCTGTGGATCCTGGTCTGGGTTGCTGACTGCGTAGGCATCGTTGTTATTGATTGACACCGGTATCCCTTTCGTGGGGGAGCGAAATCTGGGGGACTCGTGGGTGAAGTCTCCTAATACTTTAGGCGAACAAGCGGAAGCATTTAGCCGTTCGGTAGGTTTGTGTTCTCGAATCTTCCAGCCCTGTTGGGCACAACTAAGGAGCCAAATTGTCACTAATCATCGGCGATGAAGTACCAGACTTCGAACTTCCTAACCAGAACGGCGAACCGGTACGCCTGAGCGACTTCCGTGGCAAGAAGGCGGTAGTGGTCGTTTTTTATCCACTTTCGTTCACCGGCATCTGCACCGGCGAGCTTTGCGAGCTGCGCGACAATATCGCCCAGTTCCAGAACGACAAGGTCGAGCTGCTCGCAATTTCGGTTGACTCGAAGTTCACTCAGAAGAAGTTCGCCGAGCAGGAGGGTTACACGTTCAGCGTGCTCAGTGATTTCTGGCCACACGGTGGTGTTGCGAAGCAGTTCGGTGTGTTCCTCGAAGAGAACGGCTTTGCAAACCGAGGAACTTTCGTGATCGACAAGGACGGCAAGCTAGTCGCCAAGTTCGTAACCGCTCCGGGGCAGCCTCGCAGCCTGGCCGACTACCAGAAGGCCCTCGAACTCATCTAGGTTTCCAGCGGGCGGTCCGCCTGGGCCGATTTGTAAGCGCAAGAGGGATTCTGTATTCTTTTTCGCGGGGGCCTTTAGCTCAGTTGGTAGAGCGCCACGCTTACACCGTGGATGTCATCGGTTCGAGCCCGGTAGGGCCCACGAATAGACCGAGGTGATGCAAATCACCTCGGTTTTCGTTTAACCGGTGGTTAGCATTTAGGCATGTCTTCAGCGCGTTATGAACCACCCGCACGCGCGGCGATGACCGATGAAGCGCTGCTCGAGGCGTTGGGCTCGGATCGCATGGACGAACTGGGCACGTTGCAGTCGATGCACCTGCTCGAGCGCGAAACCGAGCTTCGGCAGCAGGATCAAGCCGACTTCGAAAATTGGGTCGCGCAGATGGTCTCGGAAAATAGCGCACAGTCACGCCTCGCGCTTAGCACCTACGCGCCGCATGCGCTTGCCGAGCTTTCGGCTGTCGCAGCGTCGGAAGCGAACAGCATTTTTCCGATCGAACCGTCCACAGATTCGCAGTTTGTGCCTTCGCCAGAGCAACTCCTCGAGCTAGACGCCAGCTTCGAGATTGGCCCTGCAACTGAATTTGAGCTGCCCCTACCAAGACCAGAGCAAGTCAAGGTCACGGGCACGTTGACGAG
>JACCDL010840119.1_pt1 | contig 32682 bp, 31 predicted proteins | sample 7441931 | NCBI WGS metagenome assembly JACCDL01 (sample SAMN15323437, study PRJNA562643) | freshwater metagenome | isolation source: river surface water | place: USA:Blue River Watershed | collected 2017-08-16 | reverse complement strand
CTTCTCTATGCGGCAGACCGTGCGCACCATGTCTTCTCAGTAATTCGCCCAGGTCTTGAACGCGGAGATGTTGTCATCACCGACCGCTACTTCGATTCATCTGCTGCCTATCAAGGAGCAGGTCGCGTACTCAATCCATCTGAAGTCGCACGCATCTCGCGCTGGGCCACGGAAAGTTTGTATCCAACTCTTACAATCCTTATCGATGTCCCGGCAGAAATTGGACTCGGTCGCCTTCAATCACGTGATCGCCTGGAGGCAGAATCAAATGATTTCCACGAACGCGTGCGGCAAGAGTATTTACAGATTGCCATGATGGACCCTGAACGTTACTTTGTTGTTGATGGCACACAATCGGTCGAAGAGATTAATGCCCAAATAACTGCTCGAGTCGCTGAACTTCCAGCGCTTAAGCGCAATGTGACTCAAGAACCCAAGCGAAAGTTTCGCAAGTAAATGTCATTCGTCTTTGATGATCTAGTAGGTCAAGAACACATCATTGAAATCCTTAAGAGTGCTGTTGCAGCATCCCGTACAGGCTCAGATTCACAAGAGATGACGCATGCTTGGGTCTTTACCGGGCCTCCAGGCTCGGGTCGATCTTCGGCAGCTATTGCCTTCGCTCAAGCCCTTATCTGCCCAAATCAAGGATGTGGCTCTTGCAATGAATGCCAATCGGCTGCGACAGGTGGGCATCCTGATGTTGAAGTTATTCGCACGGAAGGACTTTCAATCAAAGTAGAAGAGATACGTGAACTACTCACCCGTGTTGCATGGGCGCCATCTATGGGTGGATGGCGTGTAGTTGTAATGGAAGATGCAGATCGACTTACCGAGTCAGCAGCAAACGCACTTCTCAAAGCAATTGAAGAACCAGGGACTCGCACAGTCTGGTTGCTCTGTGCACCAACACTTCACGATGTTCTACCAACAATTCGTTCACGTTGCCGGCATCTACAACTACGCTCACCGTCGATAGAGGCTGTCACACAAGTACTCATCAAGCGCGACAACATTTCGCCAACAATGGCCGATTTTGCTGCGCGTGTTAGCCAGGGACATATTGGGAGAGCGAAATACTTAGCAACCAATGAAAAGGTTCGCAGTAATAGAAAAGTAATTATGCAACTGCCACTACAACTTCGTTCACTTGCTGAAGCATTCCAGGCCGCCCAATCACTTGTCGATATTGCGACCGAAGAGGCAAGTGCCTCATCCGGGATCAGGGATGAGAAAGAGATTGAAAAACTTCAAGAGGCTTATGGCAAAGGCGCAACCGGCCGAGGTATGGCAACCGGCGCCGCGAAGGCAGTCAAAGAGTTAGAGAAGGAACAAAAATCTCGAGCAACGCGCATGGTTCGCGACTCGATTGATGGAGCTCTTCTTGATCTTGCAACCTTTTATCGTGATGTCATGATGGCTCAAGCAGGTGTTACTGAATCGATGATTAATTCAGACATACGGTCTGAGATAGAAAGTTACGCTACAAGTTTCCCAGCGCATACAGCGGTTCAAAAGATGAGCGCTATTTTGGAAGCTCGAAACCATCTTGCTATGAATGCAGCCCCTTTGGTGACTTGTGAGGCGTTAATGTGCGAGTTGGCGCGCAGATAGGGAGCTTTTAAGCCCTAAAGGATGGTCACAACCACCCCTTGTGATGGTGCAGAATTCCACCATGCGTCTAGACCATGTTTCTTATGTGACCTCCCATGAACAGTTAGCTGACACGGTGCAACGCTTAGGTTCACGCCTAGGCAGCACCTTTGTAGACGGTGGAATCCACCCACGTTTTGGTACACGTAACTTCACTTGCGCACTTAGCAATGGTCAATACATCGAAGTTGTCTGCCCACTGGACCACCCAGCGACAGAACAAACACCTTGGGGCAAAGCGGTTTCAAAGAAAGCAAACGAAGGTGGTGGCTGGTTCACCTGGGTATTTAGCACTGAAGATATTGTGCCAATTGCAGCAAAGTTTGGTCGTGATGCCATCGAGGGACACAGAACACGTCCAAATGGCTCAGACCTAAAATGGAAGCAAATTGGAGTGAAGGAAATCGCCGACACTCGTGAATTTCCTTTCTTTATCCAGTGGTTATCAGCGGATCACCCATCACAGGACGGAACACCACTCGCTGAGATCAAAAAGATTGTTATTGCGAATAGAGATCAGCTGGCAGGTTCCTGGTTTAAGGACGAGATCTTGGCATCGCTTGGAAATGTAGATATCGAATGGGTTGATGTATCAACAAATGATGACCAGTCAGGGATTGTTGCTGTCCACCTGTCAACACCAAATGGCGTTGTTATGCTTGAATAAATTTTGGTTTACTCCTAAACCCGCATGAGAATTCGCTGGTACAAAGAATTTGAACTGCAACTAACTTAATTTATTGTTCGGTAATTTATCCTTTAGCTCGGGCAACTAGAAAAAGATTTTTACCAAGAATGTGCTTAAACCCAACACGGTCAAAGAAAATGCTGACTGGCACTAAATACCTATCATATATTTTCATTAGAATTATTGAGCCGCCGCTAGTTTCAAAAGAGAAATTAAGAATCTTGAGAAGAAGTGTTGCAAAAAAACCAAGACTATCACTGTACTCAATTCGAACAATTTCAAAACCTGCTGTCTCAACTTTCTTTCTTAAATCCGATTTCGTATATCTTCGGAAATGGCCCACGTTCTTATCTAATGCGCTAAACAGAAGGGGGAAAGCGGGTACATAGATTGCGAGATATCCTCCCGGAATTAACCTGGGCTTTAAGTCAGCCAATACATCACTATCATTTCGAATATGCTCAAGTACGTTTGAAGTATAAATCAAGCTAAAAATTTGGCTTGTTTTAGCAATCGAGGAGTAAGCGACAAACTGATTCTTCTCCAAAATGGACCTAAGTCGAGGATCAATTTCAACACATTTTGGCGACAAGCCATGCTTATCTCGGAGAATTTGCGCCAGAGTCCCTTGGCCTGCACCGAAATCCAAAATAGGTCCTAGTGAAGATGTAAAGCCGGAAGAAGTAATGAGATCAACAATATGATTAGAGTATTTGACTAAATGGCTATTTATTTCAGTAAGAATGAACTCCCCTGTATATATTGGGTTTTCCTCACTTTGCACACTAGAAAGTATCGCAAGAACTCCTTCAAAGCAAGAAAGTTACACAAATTGTTATATTATGTGAGAACTGGCCTCGATTCTTTGGAGTAAATACTTTCATGCAAATTCGTCGCTTCGTAGTACCAGTGATAAATCGTATTCGGGAAAACAAGTGGGTCACAGGCTCTATTTTGGCAACTTTCTTTTGGTATGTGAGTCTATTCCCTGGACGGATAGGTTCAGATCCCGTAAAAGCAATATTACTAATGAGGCAAGGAGCGTCTACAGACTGGTGGACGGCTCAGTATTTTTGGGTTTTGAAACTAACCAGTATCAATGGGGGGAGTATCTGGCTAGCTTCTCTGATTTCGATAATAATGCTTTATGCGTGTACTAGTTATTTTATCTTTTCTATGCCTGAAAATGAATCGGACTTACAAAAAACACTATTCATTATTTGCTTATCTCCACTATTTGGAAACTTCGCCGTGAACATTAGTCATGATGTATTCTTCACCAGCGGTATTATGCTAATTGTAGGGTTCGTTTTTCGCGAGCGTTATAATAAGCAGAAACCTCTTGATAAACTAGTTCCATTTGTTGCAGTTTTCGCTCTAACAAATACGAAATCTGGGTTCTTAATTGTTATTGCCCTCGCGCTTTACTTTGTTTATGCAAAAAAAGTCGTATCGAGAGTACTCCCTATTCTCGGGTTGACTATAGCAACATTTCTAATTTCCTCGGTTGGAGTAACTAAAACGAATGTTCCAATGCACCTCTTACCCGCTTTGGCTGATCTTAAGTGCGTAGCCCAACACCCAGAAGCAAAGATCACTAGAGAAGAGTGGAAGTATCTGGAGAAGATTTATCCTTTGGAACAGTGGAAAACACCAAAAACTTGCTCGAGTATGGACGATGCACTCATTGAGATGTCAAATGATGGATTACATAGAATAGAACTCAGAGCCTTTCTCCAGAATTATATTTCAATCACACTCAAGAACCCCGCAATAGTGATTCAGGCACATTTACAACGTAGCAGTGTCGCGTTACCGCCACCTTTTTTCCAAGGGCCACCAAATCAAATTGATAGAAACATTAAAAACCCTGTGGGATTGAATACAAACATTGCCCTTCAGTTTGGCCCCAGCGTCCTTCATCCTTCAGTGGATCTTCCAGACCAACAACTCAATTCAAATTTGCTCAAACCCCTTGAAAGTATCGCGCTATTGGCATCCTTTTTCTTTAATCAAGCTTCGTGGTTTTGGGGTTGGGGCGGATTGTGGCTCTGGCCAGTCTTAACGTATTTAGTTTTTACGCTCAGGGTTAGAAATTTGAAAAACTTGCTCAAGCTAACTTTCCCGATAATCGTTACACACCTATCGCTTGTAGCTGTGGGGCCTATTTCGGCGCCACGTTATGTCATGTCAACGATTTTAATTGGAAACATCATGTTGATCATCCTTGTTAGAAAATTACTTGAGGCAAGTAAATTGAAAGGAGAGAAAAGTTGAGAATTTTAATTACGGGTGGAGCTGGATTCCTTGGGTCCCATCTTGCTAAAAGACTTATCGAGCTAAACCATGATGTTATCTGTATGGATAATATGTTCACCGGTAGAATTAAAAATATAGAAGAACTCTTAAGCAATAAAAGGTTTAAGTTTATTAAACAAGATATTCAAGAGGAAATAAATCTTGACGTTGAAGGCATTTTCAACTTGGCGTGCCCAGCCTCCCCTTTGCATTACCAAAAAGATCCGGTAAGAACGATGAAGACTAATGTTCTGGGAGCAATAAATGTCCTTGAATTGGCACGGAGAAACAATGCTATTGTTCTTCAAGCATCAACCTCAGAGGTTTACGGCGACCCAGAAATTTCACCACAAACCGAGTCCTACTGGGGGAACGTAAATCCCGTTGGTATCCGCTCTTGCTATGACGAAGGCAAGAGAGCTGCTGAAACTTTATTTAGCGACTTTCATCGGCAATACTCTACTGATATAAGAATTTCCCGCATTTTCAATACTTATGGCCCGAACATGTCAATGGATGATGGACGTGTTGTCAGCAACCTAATTTGTCAAGCACTCTCTAATGAACCTCTTACGGTGTATGGAACCGGTTCTCAGTCGCGTAGTTTCTGTTTTGTCTCTGACTTAATTGAAGGTTTGATTGCCTTATTTTTCAAGGAGTCTTTACATTCACCGGTTAATCTTGGAAACCCTCACCCAATCTCTATGTTAGAGCTTGCAACAAGCGTAAAAGAGGCAGTTGGGTCAAAATCGGAGATAGTATTTGAAGAACTTCCATCAGATGATCCGCAAGTTAGAGAACCCAATATATTTCTTGCAAACTCAGAGCTTAATTGGTTTCCGAAAATTGATTTCTCCACAGGGCTAGATGAAACAATTAGATATTTTAGGAATGAAATTAAAAGCCGATGAGAAAATGCCTGACAGTGGTCATACCCTGCTTTAATGAGCAAAATACCATTTTAGAGCTGGTTGAGCGCGTTTTGCATCAAGACTGTGTACAGGAATTGGTGATAGTGGATGACGGGTCTACGGACAACTCGTATAAAATTTTATCAACAATTAAGGACCCGAGAATAAAACTAATCTCGAATTCGAAGAATATCGGTAAAGGTGCCTCCGTGAGGAAGGGTTTCGAAATTGCGGCTTCCGACTACGTTTTGGTTCAAGACGCAGATCTTGAGTATTCGCCCGAAGAGTATCCTAGATTATTAAAACCCTTGGAAGAGGGTTTTGCAGATGCTGTTTTTGGGTCTCGTTTTCTTTCATTTGAATCCAGGAGGGCACTATATTTCTGGCACAGCATGGGAAACAGATTCCTAACCTTCATCTCAAATGCGCTTACTAATATTTACCTAACAGATATGGAGACTTGCTACAAAGTTATCCGAACAGAAATCGCGAGAAAATTGGAAATTGAAGAGAATAGATTCGGTGTAGAGCCGGAAATAACGGCAAAACTTGCAAGAATGAATGCAAGAATTTACGAAGTAGCTATTTCCTACCGTGGCAGGACATATGCAGAGGGGAAGAAAATCACTTGGAAGGATGGCTTGAGTGCAATTCGTTGCGTTTTAAAGTACAACTTATTGTCCCGGTAATCAAAATTGATTAGGATAAATTGAAAAATTTAATAAAAATTTATCGCTTAATCCTCCCTCAAAGTACCAATATAGGCTTTATAGACAGAGATTAATTTTCCGTCATCTAGATTAACTAATTCCATCTCGGAAATTTCCTTAAGTCTATCTAGACCAGAAGTCAAACTTAGTTCACCAGAACGAGATCGTGCTTCCCTAATTCTCCAATCAGTGTAAACACTCAAATTGGTTCGTGGCCGCAACGGCACCATTTCATCAAACCCTGAAGCGATAAAGAAAGCATTATTTCCAACCCGATTCGTTCCAATGAAAGTAAATCCTTTTCCTTGCAGCAATTCGATAAATGCTTGGATGCTCGCCCCGTAATATAGCCAAGATGGATGTTTAGTGGTTCTATCAAAAGCATCGTCTCTAGGTACAGTCACCTTACTTCTCGAACCAAACAGTGGGTTATACTCAACTACAACAATCCGGATGCCTTGTAAGTTTGCATTCTTCAGGATCCAAAAATCATTTCCGTCTAAGTCTAGTGAAAGAATATCAACAAAACCAGTATTTTCTGTTGCTTCGCCAATTAGAGCGTTGACGTTTTCTGGAGTAATCCAAGTTTGCTTGGAGAAAAAATGACTCTTCCACGTCTCATTATTTGTGGCGACACTTGAGTCTAAATCTTGTCTTGCGTCAACAGCAAATACGTTTGCGTTTCTATTTTCAAAAAGAAAACGTGAGTTGCATTCTTGAAAATCTCCAGAGCCCAATTCAATAATACTTGGCTTCGAAATCTTTAATTTCTCACAGAGATAGTCCAAAATGCCATCTTCTCCCCATTGGCTGTACACCTTCACTTCCGCGTCCCAAAGATCTTGAAAATTACTAGAGTGCATGCGAGAAGAAAGCATTGCCGCTTGCCCAATTGCAAATCGAAGACCTTGCAACTCCCTCGAAATCATCCTTCTTGCTTGCGAATGAAGGTATCGTTTTATTCCCATAAGCAAATTGTACTATCAGCGACCTATTTGAACCCGGGGTTTCACGAGGTTTTCATTTACAAGATATCGTGTTTCCGCGAGGGTAAAAAATGCAGATTGTATTCAATAGTTTTTTATAACTGGAACTCGCAAGCAATTGCGCATTCAACGGAAATATACAAATCAATGCGAGCTCAGCAACAACGAAATTTCAAGTGCTTAGAGTGGTGGAATAAAACCCACCAAAGTAGAGACAGACCCTCTCACGCAAAGCATTTTCTTGATTTTACGAGACTGACTTTCTCACTTATGTGCGCCCACAAATGGCAAAGCAGTATAGAATCGGTACTGGGCTCTAGGGTTAGGAATAGCAATGAAAACAATTCGTACTAGCGATAGAGTACTCGTGACTGGTGCTGACGGATTTATTGGATCCCACTTGACAGAAGAACTTGTCAGGCAAGGCTACAAGGTAAGGGCTCTAGTTCAGTACAACTCATTTAATTCTTGGGGATGGCTAGATGACACCGCTAAAGAGATTAAATCTGAAATTGAGGTAATTTCCGGTGACATTCGAGACCCGCAAGGAACCAGAAATTTGGTGAAAGGGTGCAGCTCCGTCATGCATTTGGCAGCGCTTATCGGAATACCTTTTTCTTATAATTCACCTGATTTGTACGTTGATACAAACGTAAAAGGTACCCTGAACCTACTCCAGGCGGCCCGAGAGTTCGATGTAGAAAAGTTTATAAATACATCGACAAGCGAAGTATATGGCTCCGCTGAGTTTGTTCCAATAACAGAGAGCCACCCGACAAAGGGACAGTCACCCTACGCTGCATCAAAGATTGCGGCAGACCAACTCGTTTACTCTTTCTATAACTCTTTTGAATTACCAACCATAACAATTAGACCATTCAACACATATGGACCTCGGCAATCTGCGCGGGCTATTATCCCAACGATCATTACACAGATTGCCTCGGGAAGTCAGGCAATTGAGCTTGGAGAATTGTCGACGACAAGAGATTTTTCATTTGTTTCCGATACGGCGCAAGGATTTATTTCAGCACTTCAATTCTGCGAAACTTTCGGTGAGACAATAAACCTCGGATCCAATTTCGAGATATCGATGCAAGACACTGCAAGTTTGATTGCAAAAATAATTAATAAGAAGGTTGAATTCACATCGAGCAAAGAGCGCATTCGCCCAAGAAAATCTGAAGTTACCAGGCTATGGGCGGACAATAGCAAGGCAAGAGATCTTCTAAATTGGTCCCCAGAATATGTAGGATTGGAAGGGTTCAATAAAGGGCTTGAAACCACGATTAATTGGTTTACAGATCCATCCAACCTAAGCAGATACAAAGCGGGAATTTATAACGTATGACAAGACCCAATACAGAAGGTCTACCCCAGAAAGTCTTAGAGGCAATCACGCAGGTAGTAGGTCATACCTCGGCAGCGTTGCACGAGCCTAGTTTTGGTGTGAATGAAGTGCGTTATCTTACTGAGTGCATTTCATCGACATACGTTTCCTATATTGGAGATTATGTAAAGAAGTTTGAAAAAGAGCTACAGGAATTTACTGGCGCTCAACATATTATTCCAACGACCAACGGGACGTCTGCCCTTCATCTAGCACTAATCTGTGGAGGAGTCAGAGCGAACGATGAAGTTTTAACCCCATCACTTACATTTATTGCAACTGCGAACGCCGTTACGTACTGCAACGCATATCCGCACCTGATTGATACGGATTTAAATTCACTCGGAGTAGACATCGAAAAACTCCATGATTATTTAAGGGAATTTACGAAACAAGAATCTGGGTTGTGCGTAAACAAAAAGACAGGCAGAGTTATTAGAGCAATTATCCCAGTACATTTATTTGGTCATATTGCTGAAATGAATGATCTCTTAGAACTGGCCAGAGACTATAAAATTGCCGTAATTGAAGATGCTGCAGAAGCGCTAGGAAGTTTTCACAAAGGAAAGCATGCGGGAACAATTGGCCTGCTTGGCGCTTTAAGTTTTAACGGCAATAAGATAATAACCACCGGAGGCGGCGGTGCATTAATGACCAATGACAACAAACTCGCAAAATTAGCACGGCATCTGTCAACAACCGCAAAACTCCCACACAAATGGGAATTTCATCACAATTTAGTGGGCTTTAACTATCGCATGCCAAATTTGAATGCCGCTGTCGGCTGTGCCCAGCTTGAAGAACTTCCAAAGAAAATAAGCCAAAAACGAACACTATTCAAGAAATATCGAGAGGCATTTGCTTTAGTAAATGGAGTTGAGGTATTCCAAGAGCCAGAGAACTCCATGAGCAACTACTGGCTGCAAACACTTATTCTTGATGAGAGTCAAAGAAAGTGGAAGGACGCAATTCTGGAATTAACCAATCTAAATCTGATAAATACGCGACCTGCATGGGAGCCGTTACATCTCCAGGCCCCTTATGCTGATTCGGAATCAATGAACCTAGAAAATGCAAACTCTCTTAAAGGAAGAATCATAAATATGCCAAGTAGTCCAAAGCTGGCCGACGAATGAAAAAACCTAATATTTTGTTGCTCGGGGCTGGTGGGCATGCTCGATGCTGCATCGAAGTGATTGAAACGAATGGCGTTTTTAACATTCTTGGACTGATTGGTGAATCTTCCGAATTGGGGCGCAAAGAGTTAGGCCATGAAGTAATCGCGAGCGACGCGCAGTTGGGGGACTTGAGAGGTATGTGTGATTTTGCCATCGTCGCGGTCGGCCAAATCAAAAGCCCCCAGAAAAGAATCCAACTTTTTGGTTTAGGAAAAAGCTATGGCTACCAATTTCCCCCTATAGTCGCACCCACAGCGTATGTTTCCAAACATGCGTCGATTGGTGAGGGTTCGATCGTGATGCCTGGCTCAGTAATTATGCCAGGGGTTAAAGTTGGACAAAACTGTATTGTGAATTCACAGTCACTGTTGGAACACGATACGACGGTTGAGGATCACTGTCATATATCTACTGGGGCCGTGATCAATGGTGGTTCAAAAGTTGGGAGAGGATCTTTCGTGGGGAGTGGGACCGTAACTAAAGAAGGAATTACGATAGGCAGTGATTGTTTTATTGGGATGGGGCAAGCATTAAAGCAAGATGTTGCCGCAGGACATAAATACTTTGGAACCGAATATGAGTAAAGTTCTAGTAATCGCAGAGGCAGGCGTCAATCACAATGGTGACATGAAGCTGGCTAGGGAAATGATCAAAGTTGCACACGAGGCAGGTGCGGACTTTGTTAAATTTCAGACATTTCAAACCAACAAATTAGTCACGAAAGATGCTCTCAAAGCAAATTACCAGATTGAGAAAGATTCTCATAACGACAATCAATTTGAGATGTTGAGTGCGTTGGAATTAACGCCTAACGAGCATTTTGAGCTCATCAAACATTGTAAGGAAGTGGGAATCGGTTTTTTATCAACCGCCTTTGATCTAGAGAGCCTTGAGTTTTTAAATCGAAATGATGTAAGTTTATTCAAGATACCGTCTGGCGAAATTACTAATTTACCCTATTTGAGACGAGTTGGTCAGCTTGGACGGGATGTGGTGCTCTCAACTGGCATGTCTACTTTAGAGGAAATAGGTCACGCACTCCAGGCTATTGAGTCTCAAGGATTAAACAGAGAAAGAATAACTGTTTTGCATTGTACAAGTGCTTACCCAACCCCATTCCATGATGTTAATTTGAAGGCAATGATCTCGATTAGAGACGAGTACAACATTAAGGTCGGTTACTCAGACCACACTTTAGGAATTGAAGTTGCAATTGCAGCTGTAGCATTAGGTGCAACGATTCTTGAAAAACACTTCACTTTGGATCGAGGATTAGTTGGCCCAGATCACAAAGCGAGTCTAGTTCCGGATGAGTTAGGCGTAATGATCAGTGCCATTAGAAATATAGAATCAGCCCTTGGGCAAGAAAATAAAGAATGTCAGCCTTCCGAGCTGCCCAACTTATTTGCGATTAGAAAATCTGTGGTCGCAGCAACAGCCATCCGAAAAGGCGAGTTTTTTTCCGATCAGAATTTGACTTCAAAGCGCCCCGGCGGAGGCATATCTCCGATGAGATGGGATGAAATAGTAGGCCAGAGGTCAAAGCGCGACTACGAAGCGGATGATCTAATTGAGCAGTAGAAGAAAAATCTGCGTGATTACGGGCACCCGAGCTGAGTATGGATTGCTCCGGCGAATAATGTTTGAAATTCAAAATAGTAATGATTTGTTGCTACAGACGATTGTCACCGGCACTCACTTATCCGAGAAATTTGGAATGACTGTAAAGGAAATTGAGTCAGATGGTTTTCAGGTGGATACAAGGGTGGAAATTTTAACGGATGAGGATACCGAAGAGGCAATCTCTGGTGCCATTGCAAAAGGCATTACAGGATTCGCAAGATCCTTTGAAATTCTCAACCCTGATTTGATTGTAGTTCTTGGAGACAGGTTTGAAATACTATCTGCGGCAATATCGGCACAGATATTTAGAATTCCAGTGGCGCATATACATGGTGGAGAATCCACGGAGGGTCTAATCGATGAGGCATTTCGACACGCAATCACAAAGATGTCTCATCTGCATTTTGTGGCTGCGGAAGATTATCGAAAACGTGTAATCCAACTTGGGGAAAACCCAAAAAATGTATTTCTCGTTGGTGGATTAGGCGTAGATGCAATAATGAACGAGAATCTCTATTCTAAAGAGGAAATAGAGGAAAAACTAAGCCTAACTTTCAAGAAGAGAAGTTTATTGGTGACGTTCCACCCAGTTACTTTGGAAAATCATGCTTCTAAGAGGCAGTTGGATGAGATTACAAAAGCCTTAGCTAAACTAAATGATACTACGCTCATATTTACGATGCCTAATGCTGATATGGAAAATAATTCACTCTCTGAAATGATCTACAAATTTTCCCGCTTGCACGGGAATGCATATTGCTTCGAATCACTTGGTCAAAAACTCTTCCTTTCATGTTTGCAGATCGTAGATGGGGTTGTGGGGAATTCTTCAAGTGGACTGACAGAAGTTCCTTCTTTCCGAAAGGGTACAATAAATATCGGTGACCGACAGCGAGGTAGATTGCGCGCAGAGTCTGTGATTGATTGCAGCCCGGATGAAAAAAGTATTGACGATGCGCTTAAGAGGTTGTACTCCTCAGATTTTCAGCAGAAACTAGCTAAATCGTCAAACCCATATGGGAATGGCGGTGCCACAGTTAAAATAATTGAAGTAATCAGAGAAGCCCCTTTAGAAACGTTGCTAAAGAAGCAATTCTACAATTTGGAAGTCAGATGAGAATTGTTTTTGTTGGTGCTGTACAATTCTCCAAGTCAGTGCTGGAGAAACTGATTTTGTCCAATGTTGACGTTGTCGGCGTGATAACCAAACCGACACCCGCTGTTTCCAGTGATCACTTAGATTTAAGTATCTATTGCAAAGAAAATAATCTAAATTGGAAATATTTTGATGATGTTAATTCTCCTGAGTGTATAGGATGGACTCGAAACCTAGAACCCGATATCATTTTTTGCATCGGGTGGCAGAAGCTTGTAAAAAAAGAGTTTCTTGGGATAAGCCCAATGGGCGTAATTGGTTATCACCCAACTCTTCTTCCGAGGAATCGTGGAAGACACCCGATAATCTGGACTTTGGCCTTAGGGCTTCAAAAGACGGCATCTACATTCTTCCTAATGGATGAAGGAGCTGACTCGGGACCCATTTTAAACCAAAAAAATATCGAAGTTCTGTTGTCCGACGATGCAAATAGTTTGTATGAAAAGATTTCAGTGGTTGCCCTCGAGCAAGTAAGTGAGTTGATTCTGGACCTTCGCAATAAGGCCTTAATCTCTAAACCCCAGGAGCCATCACTAGCAACATCCTGGCGCAAACGATCTCTTGAGGACGGCAAAGTTGACTGGCGAATGTCGAGTAACCAAATTTATAATCTTGTGAGAGCGTTAAGCTATCCATATGTAGGGGCCCATTTTATGCTCAATGGTTCGCCAGTAAAGTTGTGGAAAGTTTCAATTGTAGAGACTGATGCTATCGATGCAGAACCTGGAAAAATACTTGAAATTTCAGTGAATGGACCCATCGTGAAATGCGGGGAAGGCGCCCTATGCTTGTCCTCTACGGACCCGGACGTCAATCTAGAAAGAGGAATGTATTTATGAGAAGTCTTGTTATCGCTCCTCACCCAGATGATGAAATCCTTGGAGCCGGAGGGACTTTAATTCGAAGAAAGAAGGAAGGCTCTCAGATCGCCTGGATAGTGATGACAGATATGACCACTGCGGGAGGATGGTCTTGTGATCGCATAGAGTCTCGGGAAGCGGAAATCGAACTTGTCTCAAAAAGTCTTGGATTTGATTATGTTGTTCGACTCGGACATCCTGCCACAGGACTGCATTCAGTGCCAATGTCAGAACTCGTGAAACAAATTTCTAATGTATTTGCTGAGTTCAAACCTGATGAAGTTTTGGTTCCCCACCCTTCAGATGTGCATTCGGACCATAAAATAACATATCAAGCGGCGATAAGCGCATCTAAGTGGTTTCGTTCGGAGTCAATAAGGACGTTGCTTGCATACGAAACTTTGTCAGAAACGGGCATGGACCCAATAGCTGCCGGCAATTTTGTACCGAACTATTTTGTTAATATCGAAACGGAGCTCGACGCTAAAGTTGAGGCCGCTAAGATTTACTCGTCAGAACTTGCGGAATTTCCATTCCCGAGGAGTGTAGAGGCGATAGAGGCTCAGGCTCGGAATCGCGGAGTGATGGCAGGGTTTAAAGCGGCAGAAGCATTCCAGTTACTTAAACATGTTATTTAGTCCCATTGATCTGAAACGAGATTAGCCATCATGACAACGTGGAGAATAGAAGAGGGCCTCAAGGGTGCTTTCGCGTTAGAGGGTTCGAATTTGAGAGAGGTTATTGCCAAACTCAACGAAGCCGAATTTCTAATAGTTCTTATCGTAACGCTTGATGGAAAACTTAAAGGTACCGTGACCGATGGCGATATACGAAGAGGCTTACTTCGAGGCCTCAACCTGGAGAGCAAAATTGAGCTCGCCATGAACTCAAATTTTTACTCGACTACCCAAGTCAAGGCCAACCCCGACATCTATCAACAGATGTCAAGAAATAAAATTAACCAACTTCCAATTTTAGATCAACAAGGAAGAGTAGTAGGCATACATCTATCTGAAAAAATCAAGTCTTTAATCAGAAGAGACAACCCTTTTGTAATTATGGCGGGCGGGAAAGGCACAAGGCTTTCGCACCTAACCCAACATTGCCCCAAGCCAATGTTAAAAATAGGAGATAAGCCAATCCTCCAACATATAATTGAAAAAGCCATAAATGAGGGCTTCAACAATTTCTACATCTCAATTAATTACCTAGGAAATCTTATTGAAGATTATTTTGGAAATGGTGAACAATTTGGAGTTTCGATAAATTACCTGCGTGAAACCTCACCTCTCGGTACAGCGGGAAGTTTGAGTAAGCTCGAAGTCTCAAGCCATTTGCCTATAGTGGTCACTAATGGAGATGTACTGACAGAAGTTTCATATGCACAGATGATTGACTATCATTTGGAAAATGGTGGTTCTGCCACCTTGGCTACTCGAATTCATCAGTGGCAAAACCCATTTGGTGTCGTTGAGACAGATGGTTCCAAGGTAATTTCATACGTCGAGAAACCAATAAGTGAATCCAATACGATTGCTGGGATTTACGTAGTCGAGAGTCAAATAGTGGCAAAAGTTCCTAAAGATGAACCCATCGATATGCCTCACTTCTTGAATCAACTAAGAACAGCAGGGGAAGAAATATTTGCATATCCGCTCCATGAAAAATGGCTAGATGTGGGACATCCAGAAGACCTAGCTTCTGCTAGGTTAAATGCGAACGCCAGTTCGAGAAAACGGAGCACTGAAAAAGGTGGAAATCCTGATGATTGAAGGCAGGAAAGTTATTGCCGTAATCCCAGCCAGGGGAGGCAGTAAATCTATCCCAAGGAAGAATTTACAAAATTTGGGAGGTCGCCCCTTAATCGAATGGGCAATTAATACAGCAAGGGAATCACAAGAAGTCGATAGAGTAATTGTTACTACAGATGATTCAGAGATAGCGTCAATCGCAACTTCTCTAGGGGCTGAAGTTTATTGGCGTCCCGAGAATCTAGCGGGGGATCAATCACTGGTCGTAGATGCTATCCGAAATTTGAGGGATGTATTGGTTAGCGAACACGAGGAAGTTGAAATCTTTGTGTTGTTGGAACCCACGTGCCCAATAAGGCCAAGCGGTCTGGTAAGTAAGTGCCTTAGGTCACTAGTGGAATCCCAGAGTGATTCACTTGCCACTTTTTCCAAACTCCCTTTAAGCCCAGAAAGAATTTGGAAAATCGAAAATGATGTGGCACTCCCATTTATTGAGGGAAGTATTCCATGGTTGCCGCGCCAGAATTTAAAAGTTGGTTACGAGTTAAACGGCGCGATATACGCATTTTACCCAAAACGCTTGCCCGAAAACCACTTGGGGCTAATCTTCGGTAAATCTTTTGCATATGTAATGCCAGAAAAAGTAATTGATATTGACACCTTGGAGGATTTAGATGCTGCCAATGCCCTCATCTCCAGATAGTTTTCAAAGTAGTACTTTGCTGAATGGCAAAACCGCCGTCATTATCGGAGGTGCTGGGTTTCTAGGATCCCAAATCTCTCAAGTTTTGCTTAACCATGGTTCGACTGTCGTAATTGCAAGCCGCAATCAGGGTGAAGCAGATCTGTTCAGGGAAAGTCAAAATAATGAAATTGCCAAAAAGAGAATTTTTTACTTGAAAGTGGATATCACAAGCGACAACTCTGTAAATGACTTAGTCAAGATCGTCGGACAAGAATTCACGGGGGGAATAGACATTCTAGTTAACTGTGGGTGGTCGGGTAAAAAGAATAGTTTGGATTCAATTTCGATTGAAGATTGGCAGTATGACTTAGAAGTGTGCTTAACGGGTGTTTTTCGTACGATAATAGGCTTTTTACCTCAGCTAAAGCAAAATAAAGGAAATATTCTCAATATTGCCTCGATGTATGGCCAGGTTGCTCCGGATTACAGATTGTACGATGATTCGAGATTTGTTAACCCTCCCAGTTATGGTGCGGCAAAAGCTGGAGTGATTCAATTAACGAAGTATCTAGCAAGTTTTTTGTCTAAAGATGGAGTTAGAGTTAACTGCATTAGCCCTGGGCCATTCCCATTTCCCGAGACTCAAGCAGCAAGCCCCGAATTTATCGAAAAACTGGCTGGCATGACCCCACTTGGAAGGATTGGAGAGCCTGCTGAAATTCAAGGTTTGAGTCTTTTGCTTTGCAGCGAACTTGGAAGCTACATTAACGGGCAGAATTTTGGAGTTGATGGCGGGTGGACTTCTTGGTGATCAAGCTGGGACTAATTGGGTTTAGCCATGAAAATGGTCATCCGTACTCATTCTCTGCAATTATAAATGGATACGACGATGCACTAATGCGAAATAGCGGGTGGGGAGTAATTGCGGATTATTTATCCTTGGCTCCTCGAAACAAATTCGGAATCCATAATTGTAAAATCACCCATATTTGGACCCAGGATGTTGAAATTTCAAAGCAAATTAGCGAGATAAGTCGAATAGAAAACATTTGCGAGGTGCCAGAAGAAATGATTGGTGCCGTTGATGGCGTAATAATTGCGCGGGATGATTGGGAGTCCCACCTTAAGTTGGCTCGAATCTTTCTTGAGAAAGATATACCGGTATTTGTGGATAAACCGTTAACACTTGATATCTCGGAGCTTAAGTATTTTTCAAAATTCTTGGATTCCGGACTACTAATGTCATGTTCGGGCTTTAGGTTTGCCACTGAGTTGAAGGACTTCAGCTACAATCTTGAGAATCTTAAGTTTATATCGCTCACCGTTGTTAACGATTTTTCAAAGTACGGAATTCATGTTCTAGAAGCCCTTGCATCTATTGACCGATATTTTCTAAGCCCGAGCTCTATCTCAAAAACAGATGCATCAGCAGACATTTTTATTTTTGAGTATCCGAATGGAACAACAATGTCATTAACTTGTTTAGGATCTGTAAGCAAGACCTTTAAAGTAGATTTTTTTGGAAAAAAAAATAATTCATTTGTAGCCATTGAAGATAATTTCGGTGCATTCAAAGAGACTTTGACTCGCTTTGCTGAGATGGTAGATTCACGAAGAATTCCTATTCCTCCAAACGACACAATCAAGTTAATGCTAATTCTGATTGCAGGCAATCAATTATCTAAGGGGTCCACAATTGATTTCAATAATTTTTTGTCAAGTTTCGATGAAAGTAGGCTGACGGATGCCAGCAAATAACAGCCCATTCGATCTATCTGGGAAGATTGCGGTCGTCACAGGCGCAGGAGGGGTTCTAGGGAAGATATTCTGCAAAACTTTGGCCGATAACGGCTGTGTTGTGGCTGCCATCGATAAGAAGGAGATGCTCGATGACTATTTAGCAAATGTATTGAACTCTTCGGTTTCATCAGAGTCTATTTTTCCTTACCCATGCGACATCACAAGTCCCTCGCAAGTCAAAGAAACTATCGCTCTTATTTCTTTGCAACTCGGACAAATAAATGTACTTGTCAATAATGCTGCCACCAAAACAGAATCACTGAAGAATTTTTATGCGCCTTTTGAGGACTACTCCTTGGAAACATGGCGAGAAGTAATGGCTGTCAACATTGACGGAATGTTCTTGGTAGCACAATCAGTAGGTCTGGAAATGTTGAAATCTAATGCGCCGTCGAGCGTTATTCAGGTTTCATCGATTTATGGGATGTTAGGACCGCACCATGACATATATGAAAACTCCAATTATTTGGGCGTAGCAATCAACTCTCCAGCCGTCTATTCCGCATCGAAAGCCGCTGTATTAGGGTTTTCAAAATACCTAGCTACATACTGGGGGAAGAGAAACATTCGTGTCAACAGTTTGATTCCTGGGGGCATTTCAAGTGGCCAGAACAATGATTTTGTTGACGCCTACTCCAGATTAGTCCCAATGGGCAGAATGGGGAGAGCAAGTGAATTAGAAGCAACGCTACTTCTTCTTGCTTCAGATTTTTCTTCCTACATTACCGGACAGAATTTTGTAGTGGACGGTGGATTCTCGGTTTGGTGACCATCCTAAGGAAACTTTAAAATTGTTCCTTAATTATTTCAAATAATCAAGCAATCTTGGACTAGCATAAGCTACGGAATCTGAATTTCTGGTGTTCACTGGATCAAACGGGCTCTTTCCTGACCTTTTGGAGTAAATTACTGCGCACCGCACGATTGTAAAAAAGAGAGTTTGATGAGAAATCTTTTCGATTATTAATTGACGCAAAATTTAGTTCAGATGGAGGATTGCATGAAAAAAGTCTTAATCCATTTTGCAGACAGGATTAATGATCTCAGAGCAAGACGCATCCATAGAGAGCTAAATTGCAAAGAAAAGTTCATTATGTTCACCCTCCGGTTTATTAACATAACGATTTTTACTTTTCCAAGGCTTCGAAATAGACGAATTGCCAACCGGTTTATGGAATCTGTCAAGTCAGCGAGACAAGCACCGAGGGCTCTCTTGATTGGGAATAGCCCATCATCTAATCAATTAGACATTCAGATTATTAAGGAACTTCAAAGAACTCGGAATTTGGAAGTTTTTGTGATGAATTCTTTCTACAAAAGCTCATTATCTTTAGGAATTGATCCAGATTATATAATTTTGTCTGATCCAACGCATTTATCAAGTTGCAATTCAAGTGAAGATCTTTGGACCTGGATGAGGAACAATGAAAACTTGAAGATCGTTTGCCCAGCGTCTTGGGAAACAACCCTGTCGAGCGAATCTAGTCTCATAAACCCAGTTTATTACTTTAATGACGATGAAGCTCTGTTTAAAACCCGTTCAATTAATCCCACAAAACCCAGGTCATATCCTTCCTTAACTGCGATGAAAGGATTAGCGGTCGTAGGATTTATGGGTTATCAATCAATCTGCATAATTGGGATTGATAACTCTCAGTTTGAAAGTTTTTCATGTGATGCGACCAATAGAATTAGTCTCAGTTCTAACCATAACGCGCCAGATTATCAATCAACCATAGACCTAACCGAAATATGGGATTTTTCATCTGCAGATTATTTCTATGACGTGTCCGTGATTTTTCGGGCATTCCGGCTTTTTAGAAATCTTCCAATTGTCAATCTCAACCCAGAATCCTATGTGGATTCCTTTGAAAAGAATCATAAATCAGAACTCATACTCCCAGAGTTCTGGTTAATGAGCGAGAGGGACTAGAGTGAGAAATTGCTGGATGATGTTAGAAAGGGACAGAAAATGAAGTATTTACTTAGAGTGAAAAGTAAATTTCCTCAAGCAACTGGTCTCCTGTACAAAGTGGTTCCAATTTTCATATTTCGAATTCTTCATAAATATTTCGGAAATTATCCGAGAATTGCAGGCAGTGAGTTAAGTGAGATTCGCAAGATACTAGTTACACCGCGATGGAATTTCTCCTCTAACCTTGTTTCCCAGTCTTCCCCACACGTGCGCTTGGAATGGGCCATGGCAAAATACACAGGAACCACATATGCAGTCTCTGTTGGTTCAGGTGGATCGGCAATTTACCTAACATTAAGGGCTTTGGGCCTTCGCCCAGGGACAGAAGTGGCAACTCAAATCGATAACTGCTCAGCCGTAGCGCAATCAATTCTGAATGCAGGCATGACACCATTATTTGTAGATTCAAAGCGAAGTAATTTCCTAATGGAGAAATCAAAAAATTTTGCAAGAAAAGAAACTTCATCAAGAGTGCTCTTGGCGACCCATACATGGGGTAACCCGGAAGATGTGAAGGGTCTATCTCAAGGATTAACCTCAGGTGATTATCTAATTGAGGATTGTTGTCTTGCATTGGGTACTCGTGTGGATGGTGTACACGTAGGAAATTCGGGCATAGCTGGAATTTTCTCGTTCGGTTCCAGCAAACCGGTCCAAGCGGGAGAAGGAGCGGTAATAGTTACTAACAACAGGGAAATTGCAGAGGAGTTGAAAAAATTACGAAACTGGGGAGAGTTTAGAGATTCAGTCAACGGAGTAAACCTTTTGGATTCGCTATCTATCAATGGACGCATATCCGAAATCGCCGCGGCAATTGCAATTCAACAATTGGGAAAATTGGATGAAAGGATCCAAAGAATCAGAGAGAACATTTGGCATTTTAATGACAATTTTCTAAATCAAATGGGTTTAGAACTAATGTTGGGAAATGGCAAAACGATAGAGGACTCCTCATTTTCGCAAGTTGTAGTTAAACTTCCTGAAGTAATTAATAAGAAAGCATTTGTTCAGCGTGCTGAATTGGCAGGCATCGGTATCTCAAATGCGAACTTCACCCCCTTAACAGAATTTTCCTTTTTCAATTCCGGAGAGTGGCGAAACTGGTTACACGGAAATTCGGAATCGGCAGCCCGGCAAGACTTGGTGCCATCAGAATTTCCTGGAGCGAATTACATTTATCACAATTCAGGAGTTAGTATATCGAGATCTCACTTTGAGTCGAAGTATAAGTATAGAGAATTCGTAGAGAAATTTAAATTGGCCCAGAAACTGATTTAATGCTAAGCAGTTCTCGATGGATAAGTTTAGAATTTAAATACATAAAAATAGAAGAGAAGCTAAGCGCTTAAGATCGCAAGTCCTAACCCCAAATAAGCCCCAGATTATATAAAAGTGATAAATTAGTGACGTGAATAAGTTTATTTCAATTTCTAAACCGTCCCTGGGGTGCTTGGAGGCCTTCTTCCTAGTGGAGGCAATATTTTCCGGATGGCTTACCCAATCAGGAAAACATGTGCTGCACATGAGAAATAACCTTGAGAAAAATTTTTACTCAGGCGGTGCCTCTAAAGGTTTTGGTGTAAGTGTTTGTTCTAATGGAACAACTGCGCTTCACCTTGCTCTTTTATCCCTCGATATTGGCGAAGGGGACGAAGTGATAGTCCCGGATCTTGGCTACATAGCCGCTGTCAATAGTGTTCTTTATGTTAAAGCGACACCAGTCCTAGTTGACGTTAACGAAAACTGGACTCTAGATGTGAATCTAGTCAAGAAAGCACTCACTTCTCGCACTAGAGCGATTATCTGCATTGATAACTACGGAAAGTTATGCGACTACGCTAAGTTACGCGAAGCAATTCCTGACAGTGTTGTGGTTATTCAAGACGCAGCAGAGTCATTTCCTGGACATCCGAAGAAAGAAACCGCTGGAATACAAGGCGATTTGGCCACATTTTCATTCTACGCAAATAAAGTAATCACTTCTGGAGAGGGAGGCGCCATTTTGGCCTCAAAGGATCGAATACAGAAAATTGATCGGATTAAGAACCAAAATCTAGAAAAGATTGGTACTTTCAAACACGCAGGTATCGGTTATAACTATCGAATTACAAATCTACAGGCAGCCGTTTTTAGAGGGCAGTGGTTGCGGCGTAAGAAATTCATGAATAGGAGATTGTGGGTTTTTGAAACATATGCAAAATTCTTGACTGGGCATGAATTCTTGATAAACAGTAACCTAAGAGATAACCCATGGCTAGTAACTTTGCAACTTAAGATAACAGGGAAACAGATGGATTTACTTGCAAAGAATCTAAACGATAAGGGGATTGAAACACGCAGATGTTTTACGCCCGCAAGCGAACATGACTACGTGAAGGCGGAATCAATCCGCAGCGGAGAATTATCTAATGCGAAGCAACTTTCCGATCAAATAATAAGTTTTCCAACCTATCCTTCACTTTCCAAAAAGAAGATAAAATATATAGTTGAAACTTTGTTAGTTGAGTATAAAAGGGTAAGCGAAAATTGAGCTTCGGAATTGATTTATGTGTTTCCAGCCCAGAATACAAAGGTGGCGTGGGTAGATATTCTCTCTCAATTACTCAAGCCCTGATTAAACAATCAAAACTATACGGTTTAGATTTTAAAATTCTTTGTTCGAAGAAAAACAGAGAATTTCTGAAAAGCCACTTAGAACTTGATTCCGACAAGATGGTTGTTCACAAGTTGTACGGAACAATCTTTTATCAGAGGCTTCATTCATTAACGTACCTATTGAATAACCAAAAAGTTTTCAATTTGGTTAGGATGTTAATTAATCTGTCATCAAGGAAATTGGTAAAAAATCTTAACATCGTATACACGCCCACAACCTATCTAAATCTTGGCGGGAATGTTCCTAGTTTAGTATCTCTACACGATACCCAGGAGACTGAGATTCCTGAAAATTTCACCCGTAAGCAACACATTTATCGAAAACTAAACCGAATCTACACACTAGAAAAATCATTTGCTATTCAATTTAGTTCTGATTTTATTAAAAGAGAAGTAGTCAAAAATCTTGAATCATCAAGTCCCACTTTCCGGACGATAGTTATTCCAGAAGGTGTAGATGTAAAACTTTTTAAACCTGAAAAGAAGATCGATCCGCAGATACGCGGTCTTGTAATTTTAGTGGTAGCGAATTTTCATAAGCATAAAGGACACATCTTTTTGATGGAGGCTCTCGCAGAGTTGCATTTGGAAGACAAAGTTAAAATTGTTTTTGTTGGTGAAGGTGACACGCTGGATGCAACCCGAGCCCTTGCCGAGCAGAAAAGTTCGAGGCATTTGAACTTCGAATTTACAGGCAAAATTAGCGACGAAATCTTGCTGCAATGGTATCGAGAAGCGCACCTAGTGATTTCGGCCTCCGACTATGAATCTAGCAGTCTGCCAATTCTTGAAGGGCTTGCCATGGGCTGTGCGATTTTGGCATCCGACATTCCTGCACACAAGGAAATGAGTCAGGTTTTACCAATCGAACTTTATGAGAGAAATTCAAAAATTTCTTTTCAAGAGAAACTATATGACATTATAAATGACGCAGAAAATAGATTTTCGCTACAGGAAATCCTTAACCGAAACCAATGTATCCAAGCTTTTTCCTGGGAGAATATTGCAAACCAATATCTAGAGTTTATCTGTAGAGTTGCCAAGAAATGAATTATGCTATCTGCTTTTTAGTTATCAATGATATGCAACAGTTACCTAGAGTTGCAATTAACTCTGTGCTAAATAATTCAGAGGCGCCAATTTACGTGGGTTATGTAAATGAAGTAGACGTTGCCATTGTACCGAAGCATTCGAGAGTCAAGCTTATTCACCTCAAACCGTTTACATCAAACCAGACGGGAAAATATCAAGATTTTGGAACTAGTGGGTTTTATGAAGCAGTTTATCTTAAGTGGTCATTATTTCTGACGCTCCTAGACCTGAATTATGATTTTGTTATTTACAATGATTTAGATGTTGTGTGGTTAAGAAATGCAGGTGAGGCTATGAAAGATTTTTTCAATCGAATTGAAAGAATTGATCTAGCATTTCAAAGCTTCACACGCGATCCAGTAGGCCCTCTTCTTTGCATGGGATTTTTCGCGTTTCGGAACACTGATTTCTCCCGCCGATTTATCCGTGAATGTGAAAGCGAACATCTGGCTGCAATAGAATCAGGACTATTAATTGGTGACGATGAAATCGTTACCAAAGGATATATCGATTCTGGTTTTAGTGAAAAGTTTTGGGAACTTCCTCAAAGCACATTTGCGGTTGGAAATTTTCTTGATCTTTACTTAGGGCGTTCAAGAATGCCTGGAGTTAATAAACCAAAACCAATTATATTTCACGCAAACTATGTGGTTGGGCTGCACAATAAATTGTTTATGTTAAGACTCATGCTTGGGAAAAAAAGAAGCAGTCAATTAGGTCTAAAAATTAAGCCAAACAAAATAATCTTGCAATATCTTAGAAGAATTAAACAAGGCCTGAGGTGGCTAAGACTGAATAACTCTCCAATTAGGCAACGGAGAGTGCCAGAAAGATGACTGCGTGAAAACAGTACCTTGTTTATTTAAAATTCCACCGAGATAACTCAAACTGGACCGGCTGGTAACTAGATACTGTGATGATGCCATAAAAGCGATAGCTTCCAAAGGATCTCCTCCGTACATAAACTCGAAATCGAACCTCTCATCCATAAATTGAAGTGATAAATCCTCACCTTTCACCACAATATTTTCACCATCAAACCCAGGGGTGCCTATCCAGTTGGAGTACTGGGAAATCGGAACAGGATAAAACAAGTCCACGGGGGAGCCATCGGTTAATACTAAGACCGTCATCCGTTTCTGGTTCTCGGTCCATATTTCATCTAAGCATTTGTTGAAATACATCTGACTTGATTCCCTAGGCATTTTCTGGTCATGATAAATTGCGAAATTTCCCACTCCTCGCCGGTGATGTAAAACAATTTGTGATGGCTCCACCTGGCTGCTCAGGTGAAACGGGGGTACGTGAACCAGGCACTCAGGTAGAAAATCCACAACCCCGTAGGGCTCATTTATTCTCAGTAAAATACTTTTCTTCCGAATGAGTGAAAAGAATGCATATTTAGCAAGAAGGGAGAGTTTAAGTTGTTTCAAATAAACCTGCTTCGAAAATGTTGAAGAAGTCGATTCGATTCTAAAAATGGAATTTAGACGCTTTACATACGCTCTTCTCAGCTCATCATTTTGAAATGGATCTAATGGGTGAGTGGAAACGTCCAAAACTCCAGTATGTAAATAGCCAAGCCTTAGGTAGCGAGCCAAGCAGTAGATTGAGAGAATTCTTTGCACTTGTGCCCCAGTTCCATCTTTAGGATTACTAGAGTCGTAGGTAAATAAAATGCGAGGCTTAAGAACCCGAATCAGACGAGAAATTATCTGAGCATTCAGCACATTCCACTGAAAGTAAAGGCGTTTGATTAGCATCTTAGTCACTCGCACGTTGGATCCAATCTAAAAATCAAAATATTTCAACTTAATATACTCTGCAATATTCTCCACGGGAGGTGGTACAAAGTACTTATAGCAATCTTGAATATCTGACCATGCCTGGACGGACAACGCCGGCAAATCTGACCCAAAAGGCCAAAAATCTTCTAAAACAATCGGAACCGCTCCAAAATACATAGACTCCCAAGATCTATGACAGTCCGCACCATTGCCCGGTGGGGAGATAACGTATTTTGACTTAGATAACATTTTTCGATATTCCCGGGGGTTCAAGAAATTCTCTGGCATGAAAACGTTATTCGAAAATAACAAGTGCTTCTTGATATCTGATCGTAGTGATTGGTTGTTTGAAATTTTGAATGAAACAAAAAATTCGATAGGTCGAGATTCCCAGTTCTTAATCTGAAATGAAGTTTCTCGAGGGAACTTCCTAACATCACCATTCAGGTAATACCTATAGTTTTCTAATCCAATTGGAATTGGATAAACTCCTTCACTAGTTCCTAACCAGTTAACACTAAAAATCTTAACAAAAGTATTCAATAATTTTTCCGCGTCATGCGTATGAAGAATATTGTCGCCGTTGTGCAGGAATAATTTCCATTTTGTAGATCTAATTGACGAGTATTGATCTAACCATGAAATTAGTTGAGGTACTTGAGCGATTGGAGAAAAAACAGATACCGAAGAATCCTGAGGAATCTCAAAAAGATGCTCAAACAGCAGGTTTGAGATATCGACATCACACGCGAGTTTGAAAGTGTCGCCAGATAGAAATGGGAGTGAGGTCGTCACTCGCTCACCCCAGATGCTTCGACGGAATTTATTGACCGATTTCTCAATCACGTATGGAACCACAGAACCAACGCCCCCGACCTTTGAAAATTCATAACCAGACCATCATAGATGAAAGTCACTTTAAATTACACTAAGAAAAGAACTTTTGAAATAACTATTGTGCGGAAATCATCTAAATGCCAATCGACATCTGCAGGATAAATAAAAATTACAGAAAGAGAACGTCATTAATTGAGGTTTTGCCTGGAGCCATCATTTATGCTTTAGATATGGTTCTATTTCCGAAGCGCAACTCGTACTCCAGAAGTGTCTTAACTAAATCGTTCTTGCTTGTTCCGAAGCCTGAAAGAAAGAAACTTTATTTCGTCACTACAATACAAATTTTTAGTGGTCTATTAGATCTCCTCGGCGTGATCCTGGCGGGTATATTAGGGGCACTCGCGTTTACAGGAGTGAATCAACAGGGACCAGGTAACCGCTTGAGTGCGGCGCTGAAAATATTGAATTTAGAAACCACTCCACTAAAACACCAATTGCTTCTTCTGGGTAGCGTTGCAACTCTTATCTTCATCATAAAAACAGCATTTTCAATATCGTTTACCAAGAGATCCTTGAATTTCTTAAGCAGAATTAGCGGCTCAATTTCCGGACAGCTTTTCTCGAACATGATCCACAGTCCCTATCAAAATATTAAGATGGTCGATTCTCAAGAAATTACGTTTGCAATCAGATGGGGAGTTCGAGCGACAATTGTCGGAGTTGCAGGTGCAGCATTGTCATTAACTGGTGACTTATTTCTAACTTCAGTTCTGATTATTGCAATCATGATGGTTGATCCATCGGTTGCTCTGCTCACCTTAATATTCTTTGGGTTCGTCGGATTTGTCTTGTATAGGCAAATGAACCATAAAGCTCGGTATCTTGGGCAGCAGGAAGCCGTGCTCAGTGTGGAAATAGACCGTGAAATCGGTGAGACCCTGGGAGCGCTTAAAGAGCTGATTGTTCGTAAGCGACTGGCTCACTATAACGAGCTAGTTGGGAATGCTTTGGGAAAGGTGGCCCGATTCCAGGCCGAACAGGCATTTATGCCTTTCATCAGCAAATTTGTGATTGAAGCCAGCATCGTGGTTGCAACTTTTATGGTCATACTAATTCAATTTACAACCCAAGAAGCCTCGCGGGCTGCCGCGACTATTACAATTTTCTTTGCTGCTTCAAGCCGTATTGCGCCGGCAGTACTTCGCATGCAACAGAATTTGTTGGCAATTAAAGGAAATATTGGGGTCGCTGAAACAACACTTGAAGTCATAAACAAATTTCAGAATGTCAATCGCAGAGAAATTCAACCAAGTCAATTCAGCGACTCTCACCCTGGTTTTCTTGGCGAAATAGAGGTTACAAATCTTACGTATCGATATAACCAAGTGTCTGAACCAGCGATTCAGGATATTTCATTCAGGGTAGGAATTGGTGAGTTTGTTGGCATTGTTGGAGAGTCGGGTGCTGGGAAATCTACTCTTGCAAATCTTATGCTTGGCATACTTGATCCGACAGGTGGTTCAGTGCTTTTATCTGGATCGCTACCTAGGGAAGCCATGAGCAAACATCCAGGTGCGGTCGCGTACGTTCCGCAAGATGTTTTCATCGCAAACTCAGATATTCGCAGCAACATTGCTCTGGGTTTTGCTACGTCTGAAATAGCTGAAAGTAAAATTATGGAAACGATAGAAACTTCTGACTTAAAAGATTTCCTACTAAAGAAGAAAGAAGGACTTAATTTTAAAGTAGGCGAACATGGAAACAAGTTGAGTGGAGGCGAGAAACAGAGGCTTGGTATTGCGCGAGCTCTGGTAACTAAGCCAAAAATCTTAGTCATGGATGAAGCAACCAGTTCTTTAGATGGCAAGACTGAAAATGAAATCACAAAAGCAGTTGAAAACCTTGCGGGATCCACCACGATAATTGTAATTGCACACAGGATCTCCACCATTAAGAACGCTGACAGAATAATTTTCATGGAAAATGGTCATAAAGTTGACGAAGGGACTTTTTCGCAGCTACGCGAGAGAAGTACGCAATTCCGAACACTTTGTGAATATATGGGGCTATAGGGATAATGAAAGTAATTCACCTGTCTTCTTCTTTGACAAACGGCGCAGGATCTGCGGCCAAAAGAATTCATGAGGCACTTAAATCTGTGGGAACAGATTCCGAAATTTGGACAAATGGAAGAACTGAAGAGAACCCGGACACCTCAGTGATTGCAACTAAGAAATCCATGCAAGGAAGAAACAAATCAAAATTAAATACTGTTTTGCAAAAGTATTTTTTGCAGGTTGACAACAGATTAATGACGCCCATCAGCATTCAAACCCTAGATGTTAGAAATATAATTGTTGCGAAACCGGCAGTTATAAACGTTCATTCTATGTACAACTACTTGAACTTCAAAACATTGCATCAAATTAGGAGACTGAATATTCCCTTAGTAATAACACTTCATGATGAAAGGTTTTATACGGGTGGCTGTCATAACACATTCGGATGCAAAAATTTTGAAAATTTTTGTGCAAAATGCCCTCAGGGAAGCAAACCCTCTTCCGGCTTGATTGAAAGAGTTTTTCAGAAAGAATCCGAATATTTGCGTGAGGAAGGAACTAAGTTGCAATTTGTTGGTCCGTCCGAATGGGTATTGCAGCAAGCGCGAAGTAGTGGAAAAATAAGCAATGGAAATTATCAAAGAATTCCAAATCCTGTTCCGGACATTTTTAGGGCGTATCCAAGAGACATTCAATCGGCATCTTCCAAAATAGATGAGCCATTTCAAATAGGTTTCTGCGCTGCTGATATAAATAGTCCGTATAAAGGTTTTCAAGTTTTACTTAACGCGCTTTTCGAAGCTAGCGAAAAAGGTTTATTCAAATTTGTCTTGAATGTTGCAGGGAATGGGTATCTCGATGATTCGTGTCACCCTTTTGCAATTACCCGCGTTGAGGCAAAAACAGAATTTGATTTAGCCAATTTTTATCGAAATTTAGATCTCCTAATTGTTCCAAGCCTAGGCGATAATTCACCGAGTGTTATTTCTGAGGCCCTTATGTCTGGCACGAAAGTTATTGGATCACGAGTGGGAGGCATCCCCGAGCAATTGAAATTTAATGATGATCTATTATTCGATAAAGCAGATGAGCAATCGATGTTGAGTTGTATTATTAAGAATTTGAGCACCTATGACCGAAGCAAACTCTCCGAGGAATCTTATTCAACTTATTGTTTTAAAAGTGTGGGCAATGCCTATGCAGCAGTTTACAAATCAATGATAGGTGAATAATTTTGAATTATGTCGCCTTTCGGTAAAGCCTGGGACTAACTTTGGCGATAAACCAATATAGTCGCGAATAAACGTAATTGTTGTTGTAAATATATGACGAAATCTGATTTTAAAGTAGGTCATTTTGGCCTTTACATCATAGTTAACAACGTAATCGGGTTTCTTGCTTGGAAGAATGAACGAGCATGTTTCTCTCTTGGTATCAACTTTATTGCCAGCGGTATGCGTCGCAAATTGATCATCGCCTAAATTTGAAACAAGATTCATTGTTGGTAGCAAGACAAATAACTGATTCAAAAACAAGTAATTAGAAATTAGAGAATCCCAGACATCTGCATAACCTTGAAAGGCTCGTCTTGCCCCTGCGAACCAGTATGCATATTCGGGAGAGCGAAGTGAGCGGATGTATTCTTTCAATTGGGGAGGATTTTCCACTAGGTATGACATGGATTTAAACCATGACTCTGAAGTTGAAGACCAGCCCCAGTGAAAGGCGTATCGGCTTAGAATCCAGCTATCCGAATAATCTCCTGGGCGGCTGAGCAATTGGGTCCCACATGCCAGTGCGATTCTTGGGTTGTTGAATAATTCTTCCCTAGCTAGATTAACAAAGGTGAAAAATCCCGTTGATGGTAAACAGTCGTCTTCAAGAACAGCCCCGTATTCAACTTGGGAGAAAAACCAATCGCAAGCTGAAACAACTGATGCGGAACAACCCACGTTCGAGTCTCGGAAGAAGTGCTTTATCTGAAAAAAATCATCTTTGATGGCATTTAAAACCTCAAAGTGAACACTTTTTACCTCATTCTCATCTTCCGTAGACCTAGGTCCATCAACCACAACATATACGGAGCGGATACCGTTAAGTTTGCAAAGTCTAAGTATCTCCCTAACATTTTCAGCCCTCTTAAATGCTACGATCAAGACTGGTGACGTTATTTCAGACATAGGGTAACGATAATCGATTAGCGGTACATGCGGAGTGAAGTGAACGGATTCGACTTGAAATCAGAGATGAGAAATACTCTTTCGGTTGTCATTCCCATCGGCTTTGCTGTAAATCAGTTATACACACTGAACCGCTCTTTCGCCTTCGCGAGCCCGAACATAGAGATTATTCTAGTAAATGATTTAGCATGCGAAGATAGCTCAGGGCCAATCAGAGCTATTACCTTGGGATACCCAAGACTGAATATTCGATGCATAAGTGGATTTTTTGGATCCCCAGGTGGAGCCAGAAACGCTGGACTAAAAGAGACCACGAAGGAATACATATATTTTGCCGACAGCGATGACTTCATCCATTTTGGAGCGATAGAACAGTCCTTAACAAATGCGACTCATGATGTGGAAGTGTTGATCGGGAACTACCGAGTAGAGATGGTCGGTTATCAGGAAATTATTCAGTGCCGCATCACAAAACCTGAGTACTTATCAATTGGTCTTAACCCTGGAATATGGCGAATGATTTTCCGAAAATCAGATATATCTTCTGCCCCATTTTCCAGTTTACGCATGGCAGAAGACCAGGTTTATTTAGCCCAGCTAAAACTATTTGAGCGAAAAATTATGTTTGTCGACCAAGATTTTTACACCTATAAGAAAGGTATTCCAGGTTCTCTGACTTCACAAGTTAATAACCTTGACGACTTACCTGAAGCTCTTAAAATGATAAGCGCTAGTTTAAACAACCAGTTTTCGCTGGCCAACAAATTCAACTTTGTAATGTTTTTCAGAGTCTTCCTAACAAGTCAATTAAGAGCCAAATTAGGAATTAAAATTCGCTGCATGTTGCTTTTCCTTCGGGTATCCCTGGCCTCCGTGGACGCCTTGAGGCTGGTCCTCATGACAACCACCGCATTACTTTTCCAATTAATAAGGAAAAGATTCAAAAATGCCATTTAAAATAGTCATTCTCGCAGGCGGGCTTGGAAATCAGCTTTTTCAATTTGCATTCAGCTTAAACCAAGGCAATCAAGGGACTGTAATTATCGAACAGAATTTACTGCATAATGCCAAGAATTCTACAGGCGATCCAGAACTTCATGATTTCGTCCTACCAGGTAATTCAATCTGGAATAATAATCCGCCAAAATTTTCGGGTTTAACAAAAATATCTAACCTGCTGATTCGATTTTCTGCAAAGGACAAATTAAACACCTTCGAGAGCATTATTTTACCTGCAATTTTATTGTCGGCAAGCTTTTTTTTCTCAGTGAGATATTGCAGAGTAGTTTTCTGCCGCGTAGCTGATGGTGTGGGATTTTTTGAGTCCAAATTTTTTCGAAATCAAGTTAGCGTTGGCTATTTCCAATCTTACAAGTGGGTTCAATCTAATTCTGTTCCCTTGAACTCTATGAAGGAAATGAAACTCGCAAATAATTTTGAAGACTTACAAACGTACGAAAAACTTTCTAAAGAAGAGGAACCGCTTTGCGTGCACGTCCGCTTAGGTGACTACTTCAATGAACCAAAAATCGGGATATTACCCGACAAGTACTACCATGATGCGTTACAATATCAGTTCTCTAAATTAAATTATAAGAAAATTTGGTTATTCTCTAATGATCCCGAACAGGCCATAGGAGTTATTCCTCCCGAATTCAAATCAATGGTCAGAATAATTGAATCAGATTTATCATCAGCTCAAACACTTGAAGTTATGAGGCTGTGCTCAGGTTACGTTATTGCAAATTCTTCGTTTAGCTGGTGGGGGGCTTTTTTAAGTAAAAAAGATTCACCAATAGTTGCCTGCCCACAAAAATGGTTTAAAATTTCGGAAGACCCAAAGTTCATCACTCCGCCAAACTGGCACAAGATTATTTCTTTCCCGTAACAAAACTTAACTCAAGGCCTAATTTATTTTCTTTCCTTGCTGCACGGGGAATCCTTGACTCTATGTGCGCTTTAAAGACTTCACCTCCAGAAAAATAAGTCCGATAGGTAAGAAGTTTCAAGGTGAATGCATGTACTTAGAAATGTGGCCGATTATGTCGAAATGTCCGTTTTGTACCCTTCCCGCGACAAACTAGGATGGGATTCGTAGTAGTGGTTAGAGGCAGCGACGGCTGGCTCTGTAGGACAAAACCGGTTAATAAAGGATTTAAAAAGTGGCACTTAGCGTATGGACAGTTGCTGAACTGGGGGCTTTTTACACTGAGCACCGTTCAGAGCTACTCGCGCATGCCAATCGAGTATTGAAAGATTCAGCTAAGGCTGAAGAAATCACCCAAGACGCACTGATTAAGTTCATGCTTGCAGCTCCTGAGCTTGAATCAGAAGAGCACGCTCTTTCCTATCTTCATCGCACCATCGAGAACCTCTGCATCGATTACTTCCGCATGGAGGGACGCCG